>Ga0335085_10000123_pt1 | contig 251177 bp, 210 predicted proteins | sample Lox_Sample_45_FD_206712 | JGI IMG/M metagenome (GOLD analysis project Ga0335085, IMG submission 206712) | Soil microbial communities from Loxahatchee National Wildlife Refuge, Florida, United States - Lox_Sample_4.5 | ecosystem: Environmental > Terrestrial > Soil > Wetlands | place: USA... | reverse complement strand
ATGCCTAGCGACCACAGGTGCAGGAGCGGCGTGACCGAGGCATCGGTCGCGAAATAGCCTCCCTGACTCCAGAACAGCAGGTTGGCCGCGAACCCGGCACCGGCCGCGACCTGGGCACCGAGATCCTTGTACTCATCGGGCAGCAGCAGAAACCAGCCGGCGATCAGGCAGGCAACGAGCACCGCCAGCAACGCGGGAAAGATGCGCCGGATGCGCCGTATGTAGAACTCGACGTAGCTGAATCGCTGCGCATGCAGCGCATTGAAGATGATGCTCGAGATCAGAAAGCCGGAAATGACGAAGAAGATATCGACGCCGACGAACCCGCCACGCACTTTGGTGGGAAAGCCGTGAAAGGCGAGAACGCTCAGCACCGCGACCGCCCGCAAGCCGTCGATGTCCGCGCGATACTGCGTGCGCAGGGCTGATCCTCGTGTCGAAACTGTCGAGCTCATTTGATGGTCGGAGCTGTTGCCGCTTTCAGCACTGAATGCCCGCCGACTTCCTGCCGCGGCGGTCAAAGCTCAATGGCCTTACGGGTCGGCGTGTTCTCTATTGGCGTTGGGACCAGTGTCCCAGCATCCCCCGGGTTGGCATTGCAGCGCGCCTTGCCGTTCGAGGTTGCCGGCGCACTCCTCTAGTGTCAAGGTTGTCACGCGACGCTCAATAGCGACGTGTATCTAATTGCGTAACTGTTAAATCGCCGAGATTTGCACGCGTCGAGCGGATCAAACACAGGTGCGCGCAGTCCGGCCATGCCCAGAGACCCCGGATGGCGACCGTCAAGCTAAGCTGTTGGACTACACGCATCTTTCGTGCGTGGTGTGCAAAAAATGCTCGCCGCTGTGGATAAGCTGAGAATGAGTCGGCTCTAGGTGGTCAATTTATCCACATTGCCGGGAACGGAAGGTGTCCCGAGGGCACCGTGGCTTGACGGCGAGCTCTACCGTGGCGTTTTCACAGGACTTTCACCCCACACGGGTCTGCCCGGCGGGTGACGTTATCCGCGGCAATGACGCCCGCTGATGCGGCGTTCAGCGCCCATCACTCCAGCGGCCCACATAGCGAACTTCGATCCGCGCGGCGCGCGCTCCGCAGTTGCTACAGCGCAGCCGCTCGGCGACCGCTGCGAGCTTTGCGTCTCGTCCGAACGCACGCAGCAGCAGTGCGATCGCAAGCTCACGGCGATGCGCGCAGCCCGCGTGCTGACAACAGGCATAGAGCCGGAAGTCACGCTCGAACAGCCTCAGCGGATCGGTCGGCTGTCCACGCCGGCGGGCCTCGCGCTCCGGGTTGATGCTGCTCATCACATGAGCGTACGAGTAGCATCGAGTCGCCGTCCATGCAGTATCCGGCGCGCGCCCTCACTGTACAGCGAGGTGCAGGCATGGTGCGCCGCACTCGCGGACTGGGGAGTGATGGGACTTTGGTCTCATTATTCAACGGCTCGGACTGATGGAACATGATCGAGGAAGCCGACCTTCAGGACGAACGGGCAGGCCGAGATGGACCAAGCGCGTAAAGAACAAGAACGATCGCAACAACGATCGAAAGTGACGCACGTAATGAACTTGCAACAGCTTCCCCGCCGTAATGCGATCAAGTTGTGGGGTGGTCGCGGCGATGGCCTGCCGTGCAGCTGCTGCGGCAAGCCGATAGGCAACTCACAGGCACAATTCGATCTGGAATTCGACGCCGACTGGCCGATGATGCGAGTGCATGTCGCGTGCTATCTGAAGTGGCGCGCCGACGTTCATCGATCCTGATGAGCTGCGCTCGTGAGGAGGCGGCCATGGATCACAAACAAGAGCGCACGACAGTCCACCGAGTCGTGGACCTCGAGCAACTGCCACGGAAGAAGCCCAGCAAAGTGCTGGGGCGTTTCGGCGACGGCTCACGCTGCGCATGCTGCAGCCAGATCATCGATCTCGCCGAAACTCGCTATGAAGTCGCATTCGGCGCACATGCACCACCGCTCAACATGCACCTGTCATGCTACCTGCAGTGGAGTGCGCACGTCGTGAGAACGGGCAGATAGAACGAGCGCTTTCGAACACGAACTCGCGAGCATCAGAGCGGCTGCCCACCCGAACGCGACCGCAGTCCATACACGCAGTCGTCGGCGAGAATATGCGGTACTTCCCCCTCCAGGCGGCTTAGCCCCGGCGGTACTACGATCCCAAACTCAGCGAGCAAGCTGGTTCGCCTGCGCGGTACGAGCCTGCACCAGCCTCTGGCGCGCCCGATGCAGCATTAGCACTCTTGCTGCGCGAGCGACTTGATCGCCACAAAGCATATGTTCGGACGGGGCACCGCCTCACAGATCGCCTCGGCATCTCGCGCGTCGTTCTTGTTCGCCTTTACGTATGCCTTTACGAACTGGGGTGACATGAGCTTCACCTCATGACCGAGCCTGCTCACTCACGCGCCCAATGGTGCGCGCTGGCGCAGGCCTCGATCCCCATTCGGGCTGGCGGAAGGTTCGCGAAGAACGGAATCAGCTGAGCTCGGCGTAGCCGCCGCTGGAGGCTCGTCTGCCCACGTGATCCACGCCGTGCACTTGGAAGACCGTCTTTGCAATGTCCAAACCGATCGTCGTAGTGTTCAGCTGGACGCTCCTCTTCGAAGTGGCTTGCGGACACAACCACTTTGGCACGCTAGATGCCGTTATGAAGAGGGGCGTCCATTCCCATCGGAATAGTTCGTTACCTGTGTGATCGGAACGAACCGTCTTTTTTTGGTGGAGCCAGGCGGGATCGAACATTAGTGTAAGACATTGATCTAGCCAGACCAGTCACCGGCCAGGCATCACAGATACCCCGAAAGTACCCCTGAAGACAGGTCGCTGTGGCTGGCCTTCGATGTACTGCGGACGAGCGTCATCCACGGGATCGTCTTCGCTATTGAACCCGCTAACGCAGAAGCGCCGGCTCTAGCACCGGCCGGGTGAACTCGACTCGAGGGTCCCACCGTCCAGCTCGCCAACAGCGTCATTCTCACTCTTCGGCTCCCTCGCCCGCAGCCTGACGTTTTGTCTTGCGCGCGATCCGCCCCGAGGAGCTTCACCATCGGATCGTACAGAGTCAGCAGGAAATCCCGGCCGGCGGCGGGGAGGTAGGTGTGCTGGGCGTGTGACATGCGGGCGCCTCCGGTCGACAAGCACTTCAAGGCTAAACCCTGGACTCCAGTGCAGGGTCAGATCTCAATGGCATTTTTTCATGTTGCGGCTCAGCAGCCAGAAATTGGCGGGCCAGGCGGCGAGGTACCCTGCGACGGAGGCGATCGCGAGGGCGCTTCATGCAAACAATGGTGGCGTTGCCGACGGCAAAACTGAGAACTCCCGCATTGCCGCCAAAAAATTCTCGTTTGAATGCCCTGGGCGGGTCAGCTTGAAAAGCGCGAAGCGCTGCAACGGGGCAAGTGTAGCCCATTGCTCCGCCGACGGTGGTGAAACGCCCAGGTTAAACGCCCAAGCGCGAACTCTTTCAGGTACCACGGCCGGATCAGCCCAAGCGGGCGATGGATCGAGCGGGGAGAATTCAACGGGGGTTCCGGTATGTGCTTCGATGAGCGCAACCAGGTAGTTCTTATACGCCTCGACCTCGGGGGCAACAGAGCATGGCCGCTCCACGAGCTCTCGACGCGCCGTCGATGCAATCCGATTCCATTGTCTGAGCGAAACCTTGATGCCGGTTAGATCGAGCTTCATGCGAACGCTCATGGGAATGCAGCGCAACGTGCCACCGAAGTCGACCTCGAAACGAAAGACCCCGGGGTAAGGAGAATCTGCCGGCAGCTTTGCCAATCGAGATTTCGCGCTCACATCGCCAAGAATAACGCGAATGGCTGAACGCCGAGAATGTCGCTGAAACCTATGAACCGGACTTCATACGCGAGTGACGCCTGCTTGCACAACATATGCGGTCGCCGGCACATGTTGAGCAATCCGAGCCGCTCACAGGCAGCCACGTCAGCGCTGCCCTCGAAAACGGAGCCCGCACCACGGCGTTGCACCCGGTCGCATGTGCGTAAATCCCGAGCAAGGTCTCGAGGCCCATAAAGTTGCTGCGTCTTTCCCAGCAGGTCAGGAGTTTAGGGCCTCCTGGACACTCCTAATTTCTCCGGCGTTCTTTATGGCGTAGCCGGGCAAACGCGCGACGGCCTCCTGGAATTCGGCGCTGCGCATCACTTCGATCACGCGTTTGACCGCCGCATTTTCAAGCGTCTGCTTACGACACACGAAGAAATAGTCCTCGGTAACGAGCCGCACAAAGTCGAGATCAAACTGCCGTGCGGCAGCTTCGACGCCGAAGCAGACGTCGGCCATACCGCTGGCCACGTAGGCTGCAACCGCCGCGTGTGTAAACTCCACCCGCTCGTAACCATCGATGCGAGCCTGATCCAGGTTCTGCTGATCGAGCAGTTGGTCGAAGAGCCGTCGCGTACCGGATTCTGGGTCGCGGTTTACGAAGCGCACTTGCGGCGCCAACAATCGGTCCAGCGCGGTAACTCGGAGTGGATTGCCGCGTTTCACCATCAGCCCCATCTCCCGCGTGACCAAGCCGATGATGCGGTGATCGGTGGGATTCAGCCACTGCCTAATCGCAGCGATCGCCGCCTTGCGCAGCTCGCCTCGGGGCAAATGCACGCCAGCGAGCTCACATGCATTATGCGCCAGTGAGACGAGGGAGTTTTGGTTGCTCACGTACCGCAGATCGATGCGAATGTCTGACTGACGGCTCAGAAGCTCACTCAGTTTTGCGACTGCGAATCCGTGGCTCGCATGTACCCGGACGGTGGTAGCCCGCTGCGGCAAGAGCTCATTGAGATCGGTCTCGAGCTCCTGAGCCAGATTTTGCAGCTGAGGTCGTAGACGCGCCTGCAGCCGTTCCCCCGCCCAAACGAGTTTCTCTCCAAGTGGCGTCAGCCGCGTGCCTCGGCCGCGTGAGCGCTCGACGAGAGGCGCGCCGAAGAAGGCCGCCCACTTCTCAATGAGACTCCAGCAATGCCGATAGGAGATGTTCGCTCGTTCGGCCGCGCGCGTGATTTTCCCCGTGGCACGCAGATCGTTAAGCAGGTCGAGCACCACGAGCATCGACTGCTCGCTGTCTTCGCGGCGAAAGCGCCAAATCGGCTGGATCTCAACGCGCACGACAGTTCGGGTGCATATATGAACTCAGCTGCCTATCTGGAGGCTAGTATATGCACCCGATTTCATATGGGGAATGGAATGCCAAAATCTGCACCTGCGATTTCGCGAGGAGGTGATGTAGTCTACCTTGGCTCGCAAATCGAGACGGGCGTTGTGGATATGCACTCTACTTCATATTTGAGAGGTCATGTTGGCGAGACAGCTCAGCCTGTATCCATCGCGCCGCGAAAGCGCACTTAACTGAAGCGCGATCGTAGCGCCTGCTGCTGAGGTACACGTGCCCAAGCGATTAGCTCTTCGCGAGATCCCAATCAAGGCGGAACGTATCTCCTCGCTCAGCACTGCGGAGCGAGCTGCTGTGCTCGAGGTTTGTAGCCGCCTCAAGCACCTGTCCGGGGCGCTCGTGCCGATTCTGCATGCAACGCAGACGGCTTTGGGGTATGTGCCGGCCGATGCCGTTCCGCTGATCGCCTCAGAGCTGAACTTATCGCGCGCTGAGGTGCATGGCGTGCTTACGTTCTATCACTATTTTAGAAAGGAGCGACCTGGGCGGCATATTGTTTATCTGTGCCGCGCGGAAGCTTGCCAGTCTCTGGGCGCAGCCGAGCTCGAGCGGCACGCGAAGTCGAGACTCGGAATCGGTTTCCATGAAACCACCGTAGATGGCGGGGTAACGCTCGAACCCGTGTACTGCCTGGGAAACTGTGCACTGGGTCCATCGGTGATGGTCGATAATCGTGTGCATGGAAGAGTCTCGCCTGAGCACTTTGATGAACTTATGGCAGCTGCAAGAGGCGGCGCGTGAGCGCGACGAGGATTTTCGTCTCGCGCGACTCTTCGGCCCAGTCCGTGGGAGCGGATGAGGTTGCCGCAGCACTTGGGCGCGAAGCGGCGCGTCGCAGTATCGAGATCGAGCTTGTTCGCAACGGGTCGCGAGGTCTGTTTTGGCTTGAGCCGCTCGTCGAGGTAAGCACCGACAAGGGTCGCGTCGCCTATGGGCCCGTCTGCGTCAAGGACGTGGCTGCACTGTTTGATTCCGGCTTTGCGGACGGTAAGGCACATCCGTTGCACCTGGGGCTGACCGAAGAGATCCCCTACTTCAAGAACCAGGAGCGTCTCACGTTCGCGCGGGTTGGCCTCACCGATCCACGGAGCCTGAAGGACTACCTCGAACACGGCGGCTACCGAGGCCTCAAGGCCGCCCTGGGCCTCAAGCCCGAAGAGATCGTGGCGCAGGTAACGGACTCCGGCTTGCGCGGCCGGGGGGGCGCGGCGTTCCCGGCTGGGCTCAAGTGGAAGACAGTCTTGGCCACTGCCGCGGAACAGAAATATATCGTCTGCAACGGGGACGAAGGCGACTCGGGCACCTACTCCGATCGGATGATCATGGAAGGCGACCCGTTCGTTCTGATTGAGGGCATGACGATTGCGGGACTTGCGACTGGCGCCACACGCGGTTTTATCTACCTTCGCTGGGAATATCCGGACGCAAAGGTCGCGCTCGATGCGGCCATCGCTGCCGCGACCGAGGCCGGATATTTGGGCGACAACGTCCTCGGTAGCGGGAAGGCATTCTGGTTGGAGATCCGCCTCGGCGCCGGTGCCTACATTTGCGGCGAGGAGACTTCACTTCTCGAATCTCTCGAAGGCAAACGCGGACAAATTCGCTTCAAGCCTCCGCTGCCGGCTGTCGCCGGCCTCTTTGGCATGCCTACTGTGGTCAACAACGTCATCACTCTTGCTTCCGTTCCGATCGTTCTGGATCGTGGAGCAGAGTATTACCGCAACTACGGAGTCGGCCGCTCGCGCGGCACGCTCCCCATTCAGCTGACAGGCAACATCAAGCGCGGTGGACTGATCGAGAAGGCCTTCGGTATCACATTGAGAGAGTTGCTGTACGATTACGGCGGCGGATCACTCACCGGACGCCCGATACGCGCCGTACAGGTCGGTGGACCCCTCGGGGCTTATATGCCCGAATCTCAGTTCGATACCTCCCTGGATTATGAGGCCTTTACCAAGATCGGGGCGATGCTCGGTCATGGTGGAATCGTCGTATTCGACGACACGGTCGACATGGCCGCGCAGGCCCGTTACGCCATGGAATTCTGCGCAATCGAGTCGTGCGGTAAGTGCACGCCGTGCCGATTGGGCTCGACTCGCGGCGTCGAAGTCATCGATCGACTGGTTGCCGGCCAGGACTCCGTGAAGCAGGAAGCCCTGCTTCGTGACCTGTGCAACATCATGGTCAACGGTTCGCTGTGTGCGCTTGGTGGGCTCACGCCCTACCCGGTGATCTCAGCGCTGAATCATTTCCCTCAAGATTTTGCCAAGTCCGTGGCCGCCAAGGCCGTGGGCTGAACGACGCGAGAGTACTGTTATGCAATCTATTGCGGAAAAGGACTTAGGCACTCCGGCCCGGCACAGCAGCAAGATGGTCACGCTCACCATCGATGATCGCGAGGTTGTCGTTCCAGAGGGGACCTCCGTCATGCGCGCGGCTGCGATGACGGGCACGTCCATCCCTAAGCTCTGCGCTACCGACCAGCTCGAGGCCTTCGGCTCCTGCCGAATGTGCCTGGTGCAGATCGAAGGGATGAAAGGTATGCCGGCCTCGTGCACCACTCCCGTTGCAGAGGGCATGAAGGTCACGACCGAGAACAAGCAGATCGCTGATGTACGTCGCGGCGTAATGGAGCTTTACATCTCCGACCATCCGCTTGACTGCCTCACCTGTCCCGCCAATGGCCATTGCGAGCTGCAGGATATGGCAGGTGTCGTCGGCCTTCGCGAGGTGCGCTATGGCTACGACGGCGCGAACCACCTCAAAGCCGAGAAGGATACGAGCAACCCGTATTTCACCTTCGACCCGGCCAAATGCATTGTCTGTTCACGCTGCGTCCGGGCGTGTGAGGAGCAGCAGGGCACGTTCGCGCTCACCATTCAGGCACGCGGTTTTGATTCCACGGTCTCGGCCAGTCAGGACGATCCGTTCATGGAGTCGGAGTGCGTGTCCTGCGGTGCCTGCGTGCAGGCCTGTCCAACCGCGACGCTCTCTGAAAACAGCTTGATCGAGAAGGGCCAGGCTGAGCACAGCGTCGTCACCACGTGCGCCTACTGCGGGGTAGGGTGTTCGTTCCGCGCCGAGATGAAAGGCGAGGAGATCGTGCGCATGGTTCCGAACAAAGACGGGCACGCCAATCACGGTCATTCCTGCGTCAAGGGGCGCTTTGCGATCGGCTACGCATCGCATCCGGATCGGATTGTGAAGCCGATGATCCGTGCAAAGATCACTGATCCCTGGCGGGAAGTCAGCTGGGAAGAGGCGATCGGCTACGCTGCCAGCGAACTGAAGCGCATCCAAGCAAAGTATGGAGTCGATTCGATCGGCGGCATTACCTCATCGCGCTGCACGAACGAGGAGACTTATCTCGTTCAGAAGCTGGTGCGCGCCGGGTTCGGCAACAACAACGTTGATACGTGCGCGCGCGTGTGCCACTCCCCAACAGGGTACGGCCTCAAGAACACGATCGGTGAGTCGGCAGGTACACAAGCCTTTGACTCCGTCATGCAGGCCGATGTGATCATGGTGATCGGTGCCAATCCGACCGACGGTCATCCGGTATTCGCATCCCAGATGAAACGCAGGTTGCGCCAAGGCGCACACCTCATCATTGCTGATCCGCGCCGCATCGATATGGTCCGCACTCCGCACATCGAGGCCGACTACCACCTGGCCCTCCGCCCGGGGACCAACGTGGCACTCATCAACTCCCTGGCCCACGTCGTCGTCACCGAGGGCCTCGTCAAGGAGGATTACGTCCGAGAGCGGTGCGAGTGGGATTCCTTTGAGAAGTGGCGCGCTCTGGTTGGCGACTCAAAATACTCGCCTGAAGCCATGGAGAGCGTGACGGGGGTGCCTGCCGAGGCGGTGCGCGGTGCGGCGCGGCTCTATGCGACCGGCGGCAATGGCGCAATCTACTACGGCCTGGGAGTCACTGAGCACAGCCAAGGCTCGACCATGGTGATGGGCATCGCGAATCTGGCCATGGCGACCGGAAACCTCGGGCGTGAAGGTGTGGGCGTCAACCCTCTGCGCGGCCAGAACAACGTCCAGGGATCGTGCGACATGGGGTCATTCCCGCACGAGTTCACCGGATACCGGCACGTAGCCGACGATGCGGTCAGACACACCTTCGAAGCCAACTGGGGCGTCAAACTGCGCGCGGAGCCTGGACTGCGTATCCCCAACATGTTCGAGGCGGCGCTTGATGGTGAGTTCAAGGGACTTTACATCGAGGGCGAGGACATCGGGCAATCTGACCCGAACACGCAGCACGTCACCGCCGCGCTCACCGCCATGGAGTGCATCGTGGTTCAGGACCTGTTCCTGAACGAAACGGCAAAGTTCGCGCACGTCTTCCTCCCCGGCTCGTCCTTTTTGGAGAAGGACGGGACGTTCATCAACGCCGAGCGGCGTTGCTCACGCGTGCGGCGAGTCATGAAGCCCAAATCCGGGTATGCCGACTGGGAGATCACCCAGCTGCTCTCGAACGCCATGGGATTCCCCATGAGCTACAGTCATCCTTCCGAGATCATGGATGAGATCGCGCGGCTCACTCCGACTTTCAGCGGTATCAGCTTCGATTTGATCGATCGCCTGGGAAGTGTCCAGTGGCCATGCAACGCGCAGCACCCGGAAGGAACCCCGACAATGCACGTCGGTACTTTCGTGCGCGGAAAGGGCAAGTTCCTGCTTACCGAGTACGTCCCAACAAGCGAGAAAGTCAACACGAAATATCCGCTGATTTTGACGACGGGTCGCATTCTCAGTCAGTACAACGTCGGCGCACAGACCCGGCGTACACCGAACGTCCAGTGGCATGACGAGGATCGCCTCGAGATTCATCCGACTGATGCCGAGGACCGGGGAATCGCCGAGGGCGACTGGTGCGGTATTGCCAGCCGAGCGGGCGAGACGGTCATGCGGGCGACGGTTACCGACCGCGTCCAGCCCGGAGTGGTCTATACGACGTTTCACTTCCCTGATTCAGGGGCCAATGTCATCACTACGGAGAACTCCGACTGGGCAACGAATTGTCCCGAGTACAAGGTGACCGCGGTGGAGGTCACACGCGTCAACCAACCCTCCGAGTGGCAGCAGCGGTTCAGGAAATTCCGCAGCACTCAGGAAGCGCTCGTGAAACAGGCGGACGTGTTCATAAAGTAGGCACCCAAAGATGTCCGAGTCCGCTGCCCACGTCCCCGGCAACGCCGAGCACCTGATCTCGATGGCGAACGATATCGGCAACTATTTTCGCGCTCAGGGGCGGGATGAGGCGATCGCAGGGATCGCCAGCCACATCAAACGTTACTGGACGCCGCGCATGCGGCAGAAGTTGAACGCTTATCTTGCTCAGGGACATGAAGGCCTGGATGAGCTGCCGCGTGCGGCACTCGACCGACTTAACAACGAGGGCAGAGGGAGTCATTCTGGGTCGCCAGAGGTAACGAACAGCCGACAATAAGCCACGGGTACGCACCTTGCGTGCGGGCCACTTCAGGTGCACGAGCTGTTGCATAGGTGGACCATGACAGAGACCAAGGGCACGACAGACGAAGATATCGGCCGGCCCGGGCCATGGCGCGAGGGCAGGTACCAGAAGGGCGGACAGCCCCTGGATCAATCAGTTCGCACACCTGCGGGTACTTCGCCCAATCCTGATGTACCGGTTTCTACTCCGGTGACTCGAAAGGATTACGAATTCCCAGGCGAGGAAGGACACGAGTCCAAGGATGGCAGCAGCGAACCGCCCGGGGGTGATGCAGGCTGACCCCGCGGCCGCCCCCCAAAATAGTGATGTTCGAGCTTTCCCTGCTGATTGCTAGCGGGGCAGAGCCCACGGACCCCACGCTGACCCTCGTCCTGTGATTCGAGTGCTGCGTTCCTGGTATTCACCGCAGCGGCAAGTCGAACAAAGCGCGATCCTCGGGCCGCGCCAATGCGTCATTGAGCCAGGCGTTCACCTCGGTCTTTGGCAATCGTCCCTGCTCGATGCGTGCCAAAACGATGGCCCCGATCAGGATCTTTCGTCGGGTATCGGCTTTTCGGTTTCGTCTCGACTCGAGCGTCCGCCGGCGTGATTCATCGTGCTGCTGGCGCGCTTTGAGAGTTTTGAGTTTCGATTCAAGCGCCGCGATCCGATCTGCGATCTGCGTCATGCAAGAGCTCCTGCTGCTTTTCGCGTGAAGAGTCTAAGCGCGTAGACATTCAATTTGATCGGCGAGTTCGCCTGAATGAGACATTCTTTCGTTGGAAGTCTTGAACTGACCGCATTTGCGTCTGGTCACACGAAGGCATCAGAGGTAAGGTCCCCGAGCAGAAGGCGAAAGCCGGATGCGAAGGGCGCACTTATACGTCGCTGCGCGACGTGTGCGCGATGTTTGAATGGTCAGCTTCGTCCACAGACGTTTGATCTGCGTATCAATGCATCTCATTGTGTCTGCCAGGAGCGCCTGAGATCCAAAATGGCGATCTATCACCTCTCGGCGAAGGTGATCTCGCGTGCGGCGGGCCAGTCGGTTGTGGCCTCGGCCGCGTATCGCTCGGCAGAGCATCTGCACGATCGGCGCCTCGATCAGTCCTTCGACTACGAGCGCAAGTCAGGCGTCGCCCACACCGAGATCCTGGCCCCCGACGGTGCGCCCTCCTGGGTAAGTGATCGGCAAGCGCTCTGGAATGAGGTCGAGGTCATCGAGCGCCGCAAGGACGCCCAACTCGCGCGTGAGATCGAGATCGCTTTGCCGTTGGAGCTCGATCTTTCCGAGCAGGTCGAGCTCACCCGTGCATTCGCCAAAGAGGCTTTCGTCTCCCAAGGCATGGTCGTGGACTTCGCCATCCACGCCGACAATCCCGCGAACCCGCATGCCCACCTCCTTTTGACCACAAGGGATATCACATCGGGGGGATTTGGAGCGAAGCGCCGTGAGTGGAATGCCAAGGAGCAGCTCCTCGAATGGCGCGAGCGCTGGGCCACCCTCACCAATGAGCATCTGCGCCAGAAGGGACTGGACGTTGCGATCGATCACCGCTCGCTCGAGGAGCAGGACATTGATCTTGTGCCGGGGCGGAAGATCGGGATTTCACGGGAGCGCCAGCAGTCGCAAGACCTGCCGTCCAATCTCGAGGATCGAGTCCGTGAGCAACGCGAGATCGCCGCCGAGAACGGTCGGCGGATCCTGGCGCATCCAGAAATCGCGCTCTCCGCCCTCACCCACCATCAGGCGACATTCACCGAGCGAGATATCGCGAAATACCTTCATACCCGAACAGACGGGCTCGAACAGTTCCAGGCGGCGCTACTGAAAGTGAAGACCTCACCCGAGCTCGTCGCGGTGGGGCGAGACGACCACGGCCAGATGCGTTTTAGCACCCGCGAGATGCTGAGCGTAGAGCGCTCTTTGCTTGATCGGGCCGAACGTCAGGCGCGCAATCCCGATCACGTCGTCTCGGCCGATAATCAGGAACGGGCTCTCGCCCAGGGCCGGGAACTCTCGGGCGAGCAGCGGGCGGCTTTCCGCCATGTCACGGGCGTCGGGGACCTCGCTGTCATCGTCGGGGTGGCCGGCACCGGCAAGAGCACGCTCCTTGAGCGCGCGCGCGAGGCTTGGGAGGCGGAAGGCTACACCGTTAAAGGGGCGGCGCTCTCCGGAATCGCTGCGCAGAACCTCGAGGTCGCCTCCGGGATCTCAGCCCGAACGCTTGCGAGCTGGACGCATAGCTGGTCGAAGGGCCGCGACCGATTAACGTCGAAGGACGTCCTCGTGATCGATGAGGCCGGGCTCATTGGCACGCGACAGCTCGCCGGCGTGTTAGAGCGCGCCGAAACCGCAGGGACGAAGGTCGTACTTGTTGGAGACCCCGAGCAGCTGCAAGCGATCGAGGCGGGAGCGGCGTTCCGCGGGATCGCGGCCGTCGTCGGCGCATCCGAACTCACAGAAGTCCGCCGTCAGCAGGAGCCCTGGCAGCGCGACGCGACGCAAGCCCTGGCCACCGGGCGAACGATCGAGGCACTGTCAGCGTACGAGGAGGCGGGCCAGGTTTCGCCGGCTCCTGACCGAGCAGCGGCCCGCGCGGCGCTGCTTCAGAGGTGGCGTGAGGATGGGGAACGAAACCCGTCCGAGTCGCGCCTGATCCTCGCCTACACCCGAGAGGACGTCCGCCTCCTCAACGAGGCGGCTCGAGACTATCGGGCGCAGGCGGGCGAGCTCGGCCAGGCGGAGACACTGACCACCACTCGGGGCGAGCGCAGCTTTGCAGCCGGCGATCGACTGTACTTCTTGAAGAACGAGCGAGGCCTCGGGGTCAAGAACGGATCCCTCGGCACGCTCGAATCGATTCGAAACGGTGCGCTTGAGATTCGTCTTGATGGTGCCGAAGGACGACGGATTGCGGTAGACATTCGTGACTACCCGCATCTGGACCACGGGTATGCGGCAACCGTTCACAAGGCTCAGGGCACGACGGTCGATCGCACATATGTTCTCGCCTCGCCCCACTTCGATCGGCACTCGAGTTACGTGGCGCTGTCTCGGCACCGACAGTCGGCCAACCTCTTCTACGGTCTTGAGGACTTTCAGCCGGCGTGGAAGCCCGACGTCGATCCGCAGGAGCGTTTCAAGGCCACGCTGTCTCGGGCGCGGCCGAAAGATCTCGCGCACGATTACCTCGAGCGGGAAGATGGCATCGATGCTGTACATCGACGGCCTCCGGCTCCGGATCGCGCGCGAACCGCGCCCATCCTGGACCCGGATCGTGAACGAGCTCGTTCACCTTCGGCGCTACCTCGACGAACGGGACAGCTGCGTCGGACTGCTCCCCAGATCGAACGCTCGCCCGTCGAGCGAAGTATTGATCGGTACGCCCGGGCGTGGACCGATGCCGCTCGGATGCGTGAAGAGGACCTACCTGTCCTCCCCCATCAAACCCTCGAGCTTAAGAACGCTGCGCTGGAGTTGGACCAAGTGCTCCCGGGTGGGTTGCGCGATTTGAGGGGCGCGTTGCAGCATGACCCCGACACACGCGAGGCGATGATGCACCTCAAGGGCGCGGATCGAGTGAGTGCACTGACGGAGGGAATGGAGCGCGAGCGTCAGATCCGCGAGGATCCGCAGCGCCTTGCCCGCCGCACCGTCCTTTTGTGGCGACAATTGGAGGAAGAGCGAGCGGTGGTCTCACGATCCGGCGATCCGCAGCTGGAAGAGCGTGTGCAAGCGCGGACCTCGTCCGCCATCCACGAGTTAAAGCGCGATCCCCAATTGGAGTCGCTCCTTCGAAACCGGCAAAGAGAGCTCGGTATCGATCGCGGCTCATACCTGGACCACGTCATCCATTCCCGCACCATCGAGCAGGCACTCGAAATGCCGGGTCGCGGGCTCGGGCGATAACATGGCTTACGACAACGGTCGACATTCCTCATCGAGCGACCTGATTCTGCATGGTTCGAACAGTATCGACGCCTCGCAGGCACTGGATGAATTGCGCCTGGACGTATTGAGAACCCAGAAAGCCGTCGAGGAGATCCGTGCAGCGCTGGGCCGCTCGAGAAGCATCGACTACGCCCCTTCGCTCGCCGCCATCGTCAAGGGCATCGCCCAGATCAACACCGAGCTCAAGGAGATTGAGGGACATCCGGCCTTGCGGTATTCCCCTGCCGATTATCAGCGCTGGGTCCACGAGAGTGGTCGCATCGCGATGGAAAAAGCGATCGATCAGCTCGAGGCAGCCCGCAACGCGGGCTATCGCACCGAGCAAGTGCTCATCAGCATGGTCGGCAAGGTCCGTGACCGATGGCAGCAAGCGCGCTGGTTGGCGATCGCTGCGGGCATAGCCCTGATATCAGGACTCATACTATCGCCGCTCCTGGCGCGTCTCCTGCCCTTTCGACTCGATACACGCATCGCGGCCGTGGTGTTGGCGAGTGATCGGTGGAACGCGGGCATTCATCTCATGCAGGTCGGCAACCCGGACAGTTGGGCTGCCATCGAGCGCGCCGGTGACCTGTTGCAATTGAATCGGGATGCGATCCAGGCGTGCGAGCTAACAGCAGGTAAGAACCGCAGCGCTCAACATTGCACCGTACTCGTGCCGCCGCCCTGACCTGATATATCGCCGAAGCGTGCAGTACCTCGTTTCGGCGCTGATCTATCCCTTGGAAGTCACGTAGCGCTCAAGTTCTGCCGCGGTAATGTAACTGCGGCGCCCATCCTTCTGAGTCCTGATCTCGCCAAGTCGAATGCGCTCGTACAATGACGCACGACTCAAACGCAAGATGCGCGAGGCCTCTGTGATATCGAATCGGATTTGCGGAAGGTTTTCGGTAGCAAGGGACATGACGTGCCTCCAACATGTGCGTGCTCAAAGGTGAGTACAGCGAGGTCAGCATCAAGTTAGATAATACTTTCCAAGAAGCGATTCAAATTTTTCTGGGCGCGGTACGCTTGAATACGCTGCAGTTGTCTCCAGTACGCTCTGTCCGCGACATCCGCGCGATTTTTGTTCGTGTCCGAGCGGGCCGTATCGGGCGGCGAGGCCAACGTCAGGCAGCGGAGCGCGCAGCACCCAACCGAAGTCCATCGATGTGATCGGCCCATGCCTGCATCATCGTGCGCCGCTCAGCAAGCCGCTGCGCGCGGTTGTAGGCCGCCCTGACCTTGTTCCTCTCTTTGTGGGCGAGCTGTAGTTCGATGAGGTCCGGATGCCAACCGAGCTCGTTCAAGAGCGTGCTGGCGGTTGAGCGAAAGCCGTGCGCGGTCATCACATCCGAGGTGTAGCCGATTCGTCGAAGCGCCGCCCCGAGCGTGTTCTCACTCAGCGGTCTCAGCTGTCCTCCGACCGCCGGAAAGACATAGCGGCCGCCCCTGGTATGGAGCTGAAGTTCACGAAGGATCCGCACGACCTGGCGAGCAAGCGGCACGATATGAAGCTCTCGCATCTTCATTCGTTCAGCCGGAATGCGCCACTCGGCCTTCTCGAGATCGAATTCTGACCACTCGGCGGCGCGCAGCTCTCCGGGCCGAACAAAGACGTAGGGGGCGATGCGCAGCGCCGCATGGGTTGTACGCTGCCCGTCGTAGCCCTCAATGGCCTGCAAAAGCGCGCCGACCTTGGCGGGATCGGTGATCGCGGCATAGCTCTCGGTGCCCTTGGGCGCAAGAGCCCCTTTGAGGTCGGCGCTGATGTCTCGGGTCGCGCGTCCGGTTGCGATGGCGTAGCGAAACACTCGACCGCAGACTGCGCGCACGCGATGCGCCGTATCGTGATTTCCCTTGGACTCGATGCTTCGCAAGACTGATAACAGCTGCGGAGCTTCAATCTCTCTGATCGGTCGCGCGCCAATAAACGGGCCCGCCATTTTGACGAGCTGATCGTGATCACGCTGCCAGGTGCCTTCAGATAGCGCTTCCTTCTTCGTGAGCAACCACTCCTCGGCAATAGCACCGAAGGTATCAGCCCTCGAATCCTTCTCGGCCTTGCGCTTTGCGCTGGGATCAACGCCCTCGGCGACCAAGTGCCTTGCTTCATCACGCCGCGTGCGTGCGCTTTTGAGCGAGACGTCCGGATAGCGGCCGAGTGACAGGAGCTTTTCAGCGCGGTCGTAGTAGTACTTGAGTCGCCAGAGTTTGCCGCCGGCTGGCTTCACAAGCAGGAAGAGTCCCTTCTCATCGTAGAGCTTGTAGGCCTTAGCCCTGCCCTTAGCAGCGCGGATCGCGACTTCGGTGAGACTCATGGTTTGGGGGTACCGACTTTTGGAGAGCGTAAGATACCCCCAAAAATACCCCCGTCAAACTTACCTGCTTATGGACTCCGGAAGACAGCCACGGAGGACTGGAAACCGTAAGTACCTGTTTATAGCTGGTTCTCAGATACAGAAATCGACAAAGGCAGACCGAGACAGAGGCGTGTGGAAGTGGATGGTGGAGCCAGGCGGGATCGAACCGCCGACCTCTTGCATGCCATGCAAGCGCTCTCCCAGCTGAGCTATGGCCCCACTGCCATGACGGCAACCGCACCAGGGCGCAAGCACCTGAATCCGGAGCGATTTCCGCTGAAGTATACTACGAGTGTCCGCCCGGCACGCCAGCCGTTTCGGGTCACTTGTTCTGGCTAGGCGCCGGGCGCGGCGGCGCGCGTCCACTCGAGCGCTCGCGTCAAGCGACGCAGAACTCGCTCGCGTCCAATCAATGCAACCGTTGCATCGATGGGCGGGGACACCGTGCCCCCTGAGACGGCAACGCGCAGCGGCTGGGCGACTTTGCCGAGCCCGACTCCAAGCTCTGCAGCGAGCTCGACGAGCTGCTGGTGAATGAGCTCCGCTGTCCATAGCGCAAGACTCTGCAGCCTTTGCTGCATCTTCTGCAGTGCGGCTGCACCCTCTCCGAGCAGCTGCTTGCGGGCGGCACGCTCATCGAGCGTAATCTCGTCGACGAAGAAATAGCGGCTGTTCTCGGCCATCTCTTTCAGGGTCCGCGAGCGCTCGCGCTGCACCGCCGCGACACCTTCGAGCAGAGTCTGATCGGCGCAATCGATGCCCAGGTGGGCCAGTTGCGCGCGCAGCACGGTGGCGAGGCGCGCGAGTGGCGCGCGCATCATGTGCTGCTGGTTCACCCAGAGGAGCTTCTCCGGATTGAAGCTCGAGGCGGCCTTGTTCACATCCTTGATGTCGAAGGCCGCGATCAGCTCCTCCATGCTGAACACCTCCTGATCGCCATGCGACCAACCCAGGCGCGCGAGGTAGTTCAGCACCGCCTCCGGCAAGTAACCCTCATCCCTGTAGTGCAGCACGCTCACCGCGCCGTGACGCTTGGATAGCTTCGCGCCGTCAGGGCCGAGGATCATGGCCACATGTGCGTAGGCCGGGGGCTCCCAGCCGAGGGCGCGCAGCATGTTGATCTGCCGCGGCGTGTTGTTGAGGTGATCATCGCCGCGGATGACGTGCGTGATCTTCATGTCCATGTCGTCAACTACGACACAGAAGTTGTAGGTGGGTGTTCCGTCCGAACGCGCGATGATGAGGTCATCGAGCTCCGCGTTCTGAAAGATGACTCGGCCGTGGATCTGATCATCGACGATGACCTCACCGTCGAGCGGATTGCGAAAGCGCACGACCGGCTCGATCCCCGGCCGCGGCTCCCTGCGCTCCCGGCAGCGACCGTCATAGCGGGGCTTTTCCTTGCGGGCGAGCTGCTCCGCCCGCAACTGCTCGAGCTCCTCCTTCGTGCAGTAGCAGCGGTATGCCGTACCTGCCTTGAGCATGGTCGCGAGTACCTCGCGATAGCGCGGGAAGCGATGGGTCTGGTAATAGGGGCCCTCGTCCTCATTGAGTCCCAGCCATTGCATGCCATCTAGGATCACGCCAACCGCTTCCTCCGTGGAGCGCTCGCGGTCGGTATCCTCGACGCGCAGGATGAAACGGCCGCTGTTGCGGCGCGCATAGAGCCAGCTGAACAACGCGGTGCGCACACCCCCGATGTGCAGCAGTCCGGTGGGGCTCGGAGCAAAGCGAGTAACGACATTCATGGGCCGCGAATGGTAGCAGCCTGCTGTCGTGTCGGGTTCCTCTCCGGAGGTCGCCGCTCAGTCACAGCGGCCTTGCGCGAGCCGATTGCCTAAGCCATGCCGGGCGCTTAGACTTTCGCGCTCTTCTCGGGCGGGCGGTTAGCTCAGCGGTAGAGCACTGCTTTCACACGGCAGGGGCCACTGGTTCGATCCCAGTACCGCCCACCAGATAAACCAATAACTTATGCACGATCCACGGCAGATCATGCGTTCTGTACGGATGCCAGTACGGATTCTTCAGCGAGAAAGCCAACGATCGAGGGTGATCGCCACTCCGCTCAGGCTTCGCCGAGGAGTGTCTCGTAGCGCTCCCGAGTCGGCGTACGAGGAGCAACCTACCAGCGCACCGCACTCTTGCCGGCCGTGAACAGGCTGAAGGCGACTCATGCCAAGCGGTCGGCCTTATAGCGCAACCAGTTCGTCGCGACGGCGGTGCCAGAGAAGCTGGCTGTGATGAAATCCGGCGGCGTTCTTCGCCGAGCGCCGCTAGCGCGCGAATTTCGCGGCGTTCGACCAGTCTCACGTTGCGATCAACGCTGGATCAGGGCCAGATTCTTCGCCGAAACGAGCTTGGAGCACCCAAATTAGACAGGCTTTTCAGCCGCCTCTATACTCGTAGCAAAATATGTTTAACGCATCGTTGCGAGAGAAACGCATCAATGAGATTCATTGATTTCGTTGATCGCCTGGCGATAATTCATATGCCAGATCGTGTCGATCGGCTAAAAGCGTTGACATTTGAGCTCGCTGCAGTAGGCATAGATATTCAGAGCCCAAAAGTCCTAGTGACAACCCCACCGACGCCAAGCTCGGCTCACGGGTTTCCCTCCTGCGCCGTTTATAGCAACTATCTAAGCCACTTATCTATTATCGAAGACGCTCATAGTTCTGGCCTCGATACTTTATGGATTCTTGAAGACGACGCCATATTTAGCCAGCAATTTCGTCATCAACAACACGCAATTGCCAGTCTTCTCCAAGAAAACGATTGGGATTTGTGTTTCATAGGGCATTCTGATTGGAGAAAACTACCTACTTCTCCAACAGGACTACTTCGTTTCTCCGGACCATTTGTTTGGGCTCATAGCTATATCGTTCATCGGCGAGTCATGACGCGCTTGATAGAGTACCTGCGAACTAGTATGAATCGCCCCGTCGGCCATCCCGAAGGCGGAAAAAATCACTTAGACGCCGCTCTATTCTTTTTCCGGCAAATAAATCCTGACTTGATTTGCCTGGTAAGTTCGCCTTGCCTCTCCGTTCAGAAGGGATCTGTTAGTAGTATAACTCCTGGCGCTGGATGGAAGCAGGCTGCTGGAATTCGATCAGTTATGCAGCTCGCGCGACAAAGTCGCGACGAATTATGGCGTCGCGGATGGATTCGCGTAGATGGTCCACAGGATTTGCTAGACAAGAATTTCAAGCTTACTTCCACGGCACCGAAAGTGTGGCCGGGTTCGTAGAAGAACCTTGCATTACATTAGTTGAGTAGTGTACAGGCGAATGCCGCTGGGTTAAGCCGTGAGCTTCTTGGCACTCCCATATTTTCATGTGGGCTGGTGCTATTTTCGTGGACACCGAGTTAGAGCGATTGGACCGCCCCCGCTATCGTAGACAACTCTGGGCTATGCTGCCCGCGAAAAAGCATGAAGATCGTCGATCTAAATGGCTACCAACCAAATGCACTTTTCGAAGCTGACCTTTGCATCGTGGGCAGCGGACCGGCTGGTTTATCCATAGCGAATGAGTTTGTCGGCTCAGACATTCGCGTGCTCATTCTGGAAGGTGGAGGGGCGGTGGACGAGCCGGACACCCAAGCTCTCTATGACATTGAGAACACTGGAGCGCATAGGCAGACTGACCAGTACTTACTTCGGCGGCGCATACTAGGAGGTACTTCGCACATATGGACCGGGCGGTGCGCTCCGTTTGACGACATCGATTTTGAGCAACGGTGGTGGATTCCATGGTCTGGGTGGCCGCTGACGCTTCAAGACTTTGCAGCTTACTTCGAACGCGCGGGTGCTTACCTGGGTCTGGGGCCGAACCGCTACGATGAAAGTCTTTGGCGATCCTTCGAGGTCCAGCCACCTCAGCCGCCATTGGACAGTCCATCCCTACGGCCAATGTTCTGGCAGTTCAGCAAGCGTCGCCACAATCGGGAGCCGATGCGCTTCGGTCAGGATTGGGTCGCTGCGGACGCCCCAAACATCGAGATTCTGCTGCACGCGAATGCGACCCATATCGATCTGAAGGATGGCGGCACTCGCTTTGAAGCCATCGAAGTCTCTACCCTGGGAGGCAAGCGGTCTCGGGTGAAGGCCCGGACCGCGGTTCTATGCTGCGGGAGCATAGAGAATGCGCGGTTGCTGCTCGCCTCCAACCGTGTTTATGGCAAAGGGGTCGGCAACCAGAATGACTTAGTGGGGCGGTTCCTAATGGACCACACCTCCATCGCCATTGGGAGCTTCGATCCCAGCCACGCGACGGCGGTTCGTTCCCGCTTTGGGGGGTACTGGCTGGATGATGACCATCGCAGGCACCGCTATCTGCATGGTCTTGCGTTGAGCCGGGAGGAGCAGGAGAAGCAGCAGCTCTTGAACTGCAAGGCCTACCTGGATGAGGGGCAAGCGGCAGCGGGCGATCCTTGGGGCGCCTTGAAGCGGCTTAGCTCTTCGGTCTCTCGCAAGGGCAATGCCGGACACGATGCCTCGTTATTACTGCACAACATTGGGGAAATAGGTAGAGGTCTGTATCGCCGATACGCAAAGCATCGCCCTGAACTTGGGCCTGTGCAATCGGTCGCGCTGGAACTCATCCTCGAGCAAGCGCCTGACCCAGAGAGCCGCATGACCTTAAGTAACGATAAAAAGGACGCCCTGGGAATGCCGCTGTCGAGCCTTCACTGGAAGATCGGCGAACTGGAACGAACAACGGCGAAGCGAGTTGCGGGACTGATTAGCGAAGAGTTCAAACACCTGCGACTTCCGGCGCCAAGGGACCCTCCGCAGTTGGACGAACAGAGCGACTGGGCAGCCCTCTTCTTCGACAGGGCCCATCCGGCCGGGACGACCCGTATGTCCAGAAACTCGCACCAAGGCGTCGTGGACGAAAATTGCCAGGTCCACGACGTGCAGGGTTTGTTTGTCTCGGGCAGCTCCGTATTCCCCACCTCAGGGGCGGTCAATCCCACGTTGATGATTGTGGCATCGGCTTTGCGTCTGGCGGATTTTCTCAAGACGTGTAACGTCCTAGTAGCACTTTTCGTGGTCGCTACGGTGTTTGCTCTCGTCGCTCGACTAACGGTCGGGCGTGGTCCGTGAGGCGCTCCAGGCCCTCAACTACCCTGAAGGAGCCGAAAGCCGTCCCCGGCTCCGCACTGGCCGCAGATGTAGTCGCCGCGACCGCGTTTGTTGTCGAAGTGAAAGCGATCCTTTCCACCGCACGCGGGACACGGACCATGCTTGTTGCGCAGCGCGGATTCCGGAATGCCCAGTTGCGCCAATGACCTGCCTGGCGATTTTCGTACCACCTGATCTTTGGGATGATGGCTCCGAGAGGCAACGAGGGAGCCATGAAGAAGACCCGATTCAGCGAAGCAGATGGTCAAGATCCTTCGAGAAGCCGATACGGCGCCCGTGATCGAGATGGCCAAGAAGCACGGGATCTCGGACCAGACGATCTACCTTTGGCGTAAGAAGTTCGGACAGCTCGAGCCGGCCGACGTGAAGCGACTGCGGCAGCTGGAGCAAGAGAACGCGAAGCTCAAGAAGCTCGTGGCCGAGCGAGATCTTGAGATCGAGGTGATGAAGGAGATCGCGGCAAAAAATGGTAGGCGCGCCCGTGCGTCGTCGCCAGGTCGCCTACGGATGCGGACGCGGCCTATCGATCCGACAAGCGTGCGCGCCGATGTCAGTGGCCCGATCGACATTGCGGTACGAGTCGCGTCTGGTGAAACGCGATGCGCCGGTGGTGATCGCTCTTCTGGTGCGTCGATGATTGCACTGCCACCGAACGCTCGAGTGTGGCTCGCCGCTGGCATGCGAGCGCGGGCTCCTGCCGCCTCCGGCGTCAGGCTCCCCCTACCGCGTTGCGGTTTACAACCAGCACGGAAACGGACGGGAAGCTGGGCCCGGTAACACCGCTGATGAGGCACTCAGTAACAAAATTACTTGAGGCAACACGACACGCATTGCTCAAGTATGCGCAAGTACAAGTCAGCTGCCTCTGCCGGATCCTTCGCTGCGGCCTACCGTGTCCAAACGATCTTTATCCAGCGTCCCTTAAATCGGACGCCACTTGTGCTCGCACCCACTGATAGGTCTTCTGCATCCCCTCCCGTAGCGGCTTGACCGGTCTCCATCCCAGCTTTTCCTGGATCAATCTATTGTCGGAATTTCGTCCTCGGACGCCGGTTGGACCCGGGATGTTCTTTATCACCAGGTTCTTTTCGGCAATTTTCATCACCATCCTTGCCAAATCATTGATGCTTATCATTTCATCGGACCCGATATTGACTGGACCAGTCCAGTCAGATCGCGTCAGTCGGATCGTTCCCTCTACACATTCGTCTATATACAGAAATGAACGTGTCTGCTTGCCATCGCCCCAGATCTCGATTGAGCCGCCATCTTGCGCCTCGGCGACCTTTCTGCATAAAGCTGCCGGGGCCTTCTCCTTCCCGTTATTCCACGAGCCCTCCACGCCGAAAATGTTGTGATAGCGGGCAATTCTAACTTCCAATCCGTGATTGCGCGCATAGGCCAAGTAGAGGCGCTCGGAGAAAAGCTTTTCCCAGCCATACTCGCTATCGGGATTCGCCGGATACGCAGAGTCCTCCGCACAATTCGGATTATCCGGGTCGAGTTGATTATGCAAGGGATACATGCATGCGGAAGAAGAATAAAATATTTTCTTATTGTTTCGCCTCTTCGCAGCCTCGAGCATATTCAAATTGATCGTCGCGCTGTTGTGCATTACGTCCGCGTCATTAAGGCCGGTAAATATGTACCCGGCACCGCCCATATCAGCCGCGAACTGGTAGATTTCATCAAATTTCTGATCTACCACGTCCCGGCAGACCGCGGGATCACGTAGATCCGCTACTAAGAAGTCGTCGGCAGGCGTTTCGCTATAGATCGGAAATTTAAGGTCCACTCCACGGACCCAAAATCCTTCCGCTTTCAGCCTCTTGACCATATGCGAACCGATAAACCCGCCTGCGCCACAGACCAGAGCTTTTTGCATGTTCGTCATCCCTAGCCCCAAGGTGCTGAAGATAGTAGATTAAGTACGCGGTTTCGGCGCAAATAATTTCGTTGGACATCCTAAGTCAGTTTACGGCGGTTTGCTCTGACCTGCTCCCCGTTTTCAGTGGCTTCGCAGGCGGGCAGATCATCGAATTTCCTAAGCGGCCAGGGCGGCAGCAGCTGTGCTCGCAGGCTCGATGAGGGGCATGCAACCGATGCGGGCCGGAACAGCGATTTCGGGAGCGGCGGGCGTGTACCTCAAGGGTCTGTCACGAGTGCTGCATTACGTCAAGCGCGTGTTCGTCTACATCGCGAGGGACGCGCTGCCCTTCAGTCGCCGACCGTGTTCGAGTGTATCCATCGCAATATCGCGTGACCAGACGTCCATGGAGCTTGTGGCACCAGCAGAGGCCGCGGCTCGATCATCCCCCTCCAATTCTCTTGATCGGAAACCTTCATGCGCAAGCCGACAAATCCTCCGAAGGAGCCGTCCTCCGGCAGTGTAATAATGCCGGCGCCGAGCTAGATCGGAGTTGCGGACCGGCCGATTCAGGTTGCGGAGTCATTGCGTAGTGGCGGCGGTAATCCTGGCGTTAGCTCAGAAAATGTAAGGTATTTATGTCGATTCTCGATTACTTCGATCGATTGGCCATTATCCATTTGCCGGATCGCGATGATCGCCTTCGTGCATTGACCAAAGAATTAAGGGCATGTGGAATCGACATTGATAACCCGAAAGTAGACATACCAGCTGCTCCAATGCCGGCTACTCCCAATGGATTTCGGTCGCGCGGAGTTTATGGAAGCTTTCTGAGTCATCTGGAGATTATTGAGGCCGCATACAAGGATGGTCTCGAGACCGTCTGGACGCTGGAGGACGACGCGATTTTCAGCAGGAGATTCAGGTTTCAACAAGGGCAGATTGCGCGCTACCTGCGCGAAAATGAATGGGATCTCTGTTTCATCGGGCACTCGGGAGGGAAGCAACTTCCGAATTCGCCGACCGGACTTCTGCGTTATTCAGGTCCGTTTATTTGGGCGCATAGCTATGCGGTGCATCGGCGAATCATGCCGCGATTGATAGAGTACCTTCGCGGCTCGATCGCTCGCGAGGAAGGACACCCGGAGGGTGGCAAAATCTATATCGACGCTGCCTACTTCTTCTTTCGGCAATTCAATCCGGATGTAGTTAGTATTATCAGTTCGCCAATCCTGTCGGTCCAGAAGGGATCTCCGAGTAGCCTAAATCCGACTAAGGTTTATGACCGAGTCTTTGGCATTCGATCAATTACGAATTTGGCGCGAGAGATCCGCGATGAGTGTTGGCGTCAGGGATGGCTCCGCATTTACGGGCCACAGGACGTATTGAGCGATCGTTTTAAGATTACCTACCCGCCGGCGCAAGTGTGGCCCACTAAGCCGTAGGCGCCCAAGGCTCGGACACGGGACGGCCTCCTGCCGAGAGCCCCTTGAGTTTCATGCCGAGGGCCGGACTCTAGTCTGGGTCCCCGTCGTTGCTGGGATGGCTTCGGCGTCAAGAGTTCAGCGTACCCTGTCTTCGTCACCGGCGATGCCGTCGCTATGTCAAACTCCCATGTCTTCGCTCCGCCCTCCTCATCCGATATTAGCCGCCCACCCTGCAGCCGCTCGATAAAGGCGCGTGCCGGTGCGTTCTTCTTGGTCGGAATGAAATGCACGCGCAGCTTGGAGAGACCATCATTGCGTAGCTCCTTCACCAACTGATCGAGTATCTGGTCTTCGATAAAACGGCCCAATACGCGGCAACTCATGAGAAAGCTATCCAGCTCAGCCGTATCAAGCGCCTCTTTGCGCACGATACTCACGCACACCTTTCCGTTGTCTCCATACCTGTCGGCTACCAGTGGCACTGGTTCGATCCCAGTACGTACCGCCCACCATTTAGAAATAAGAGCTTCGCGGGACTATCTGAGACGCGCTTTCTGGCCTTTGGGACACTCGCCATTGGTGCCATCCGAATTCTCGATAAATGCGGCGCGATCTCTTCGGGGGCAATTCACTCGATTACCTCGACCGCCTGATGGCGGTGACCGCGGCGGATACGGTATGCGGCGAAGTCCTCTGTATCCAGAGTGAAGACTTTGCGAGTTTGCAGGGCTTCAGCGGCCGCGATCACGGAGGCGTCCGCCAGGTCCATACGATGGTCCGCATACCGTTCCATCAGCTCAAAGGCACGCGTGAGACTCACGCGATCGAGGAACCACACAGAAAGGCCTCCCCGCTCGACGAACTCGCGCACCCGGTCAGAGCCGATACTCTGCGGCTGCAGCATATGAAAGGCTTCGGTGAGCACGGGGACCGTGGTACACAGCCTTTCCCGCAACGTCCGCAGGGTGTTCGCCGCTCGCTGATGTTGCCCATCCCTGGGATCGAAAAGCGCGACCAGTGGCCCGGTGTCCACGAGGATCATCGCGCACGCCTTTTCTTGAGGAGATTGCGCACCGTTGCGCCGCTGTCCGTCGAAGGACCAATCGCATACCCGCCGGGACCCAAATCCAGTTCCCGATAAATATCGTAAGGTGAGCGAGCAGGTGCGCTGTCTTTCAGCTGATGCTGCAGAGAACGGAGTCCCGCCTTGAAAGCCTCCGAAATGGGCAACCCTGTGGCCGCCCGCACTTCATCGAGCACCTTCTCGGTTTCCTCATCGAGTCTTACGGTACGCGTGGCCATCGACTATCATCGCGTAATACATATTGTAATACAGTGAGCTGTTATGATCAAATCCGCCGGGTTGGGCGGGGTATGGATCGGTCCGTCGGTGTTTCGTAGCTAGCCGGCTCCAGTCCGGCGTCAATATGGCAACGGCGCAACTCGCGGGCCGCATTATCGCTAGTCTGCGGAAACGCGACTCGAGTTCAACTGCGCCTTCGTGGCGGTTCTCATCTCGGAGATAAAAAGCTCAGCGGCCGGACTCAGGGCCCGATTCTTAAGCGTCACGATTGCGATCGGCCGAGGCGGCAGGCCTAGCTCCACGGACCGGGCTCTGATGGAGGGATAGTGACAGAGGAGGTCCGGGGAAACGCGCTCAGCAGGTCTCCCCTTTCCAACAGTGCTGCGCGCATGTGAAGGGAGTAAGAGGTGACCGTGGCCCGCGCAGGATCGAGCCCATGTGCTCGGAAAGCAGAAGCTGTATATTCACTTTCCGGCATCTCCGGCGGAAGCAGGATCCACTTCTCGTCCACTAAATCCGCCAACTTGATTCTGCGACGGCGGACCCAGGGATTCTGCGCTCCCGCCACCACAACGACCGAGTGCCAAAGGATTGTTTCAGCGTCCAGATCCTCCATGTAATCCGGTCCGTCACGCTCGGCGACCGCGTACGTGCGCTTGGGCAGCGGCATCATGCCGAAAACGGGTGTCGAACACGGTGCGCTCGAGGCGCTTTTCCGCAGCGTGAGCGCATGCCTCCCCTTTCTCGCGGCGCCCGTGGATGACATACTTTGGCGCGCAGTTTCGAGATCCATAACGTGGGTCCGCCGCCCAACTGAAGCTCGTGCCGCAGGTGCTGTGAGTTGACGCCGCTCCCCGAACCATGAGCGCCGATGCGTCGCGGACGCCGTATCCGCAGCAGTTGCTGCAAGCCGGTCGCCTCGATGAGGCGCTGGCCTTCGCGCAGCGCGCGGTCGCAGGCGCGCGGGTCTGCCTGCCGGCGCACGGCTTTCTTGCCTCGGTCCTCTTGCGACTGCATCGCGCTGCCGAGGCCGAGGAGGTGATCGCGAGCGCGCTAGATCTCGCCACCGGGGAAGCCGATGCGTATGACGGCCTCGCGTACGTCTCGATGGCGCTCGGACAACACGCGCGCGCGAACGCACTATATAGGCGCGCGGTCGAGGTGGCTCCGGGCGAGCCGCGCTTCTGGTACAACCTGGCCTGCAGCGAACGCAGTCTCGGCAGACTCATCGAGGCCGAGGCCGCCTGTGATCGCGCCATCGCCATCGATGCAACCCAGTACCCCACCTATCTGCTGCGCTCGGAGCTGCGCGTGCAGGCTCCCGATGCGAACCACGTCGTGGAGCTCGAAGCTCGCCTGGCGCGCTCAGGGGCTGATTATCGCGCCCAGCTCTTCCTGGGCTATGCCCTGGCCAAGGAGCTGGATGACCTCGGGCGCTTCGAGGAGGCCTTTCACTGGTTCGCGAGCGCCGCGCGAACGCGTCGCTCGCGCCTGGTCTACGATGTCGCAACGGACGAGCGAAAGCTCGCGCGCATCGCCGCGGTGTACACGCCGGATGCGTGTCGGCCGTCGACGCACGAGCACGCAGCGGGACCTCGCACCGATTCCGCGCGCCATATCTTTATCGTCGGTTTGCCGCGCTCGGGAACCACGCTGGTGGAGCGCATCCTGTCGGGCTTGCCCGGCGTCCGCTCGAACGGCGAGACGGATAATTTCTCGCGCGCGCTGCTTGCCGCGGCGCGCGGTAGCGGTGATGTGTTTGCGCGCGCGGTCGGTGCCGATGACGCGCGTGTCGCGGCCGGCTATGCGGAGCTTGCCGACTCAGGCGTTCCCGCCTTGCGCATCATCGAGAAGCTGCCACTTAATTATCTTTACGTGGGCGCCATCCAGCGCGCGTTACCGCAGGCGCAGATCCTGCTCGTGCGCCGCTCACCGCTCGACAGCTGTTTCGCGATGTACCGCACGCTCTTCGCGGGGGGCTATCCCTTCAGCTACGACCTGGAGGAGCTCGGGCGCTATTACGCCGCATATGCGCAGCTGCTGGACCATTGGCGCGCCATCCTCGGCAGCCGCCTGCACGAGATCGTGTACGAGGACCTGGTACGCGAGCCGCGGCGCATCGGCGCGGCGCTCGCCCGCTCTTGCGGACTTGCCTGGGACGATGCCGCAATCGACATCCAGCAGAATCGCGCCGCGTCGCTGACCGCGAGCGCCGCGCAGATTCGCCGGCCGATCTACGGCAGTTCGTCGGGACGCTGGCGCCACTACCGTGCGCACCTCGAGGTGTTGATCGCCACGCTGCGATCGCGCCGCGTGCCGCTATGACAGCGCGCCAGCTGGCGTGGCCCGCGCCTCCTTAGAATGCGTAGCCAACACGGATCCCGGTCTCCCGCGGCGGATTGACCAGGAAGTCGTTGGTGAGGTTGCCGAGCTGGTTTGGCTGCGAGGGCGGCGCCAGGATCTCCTGCTTGTCAAATACGTTCGTCACGTAGAGCGTCGCGCGCCAGGGCTTGTGGCTCAGAGTGACGTTGAGATTCATGACGGCATAGCTGGAGGAGTGCTGGATGGTAGTCGTGCCGACGCTCGGCGCGACCTGCAGTGCGACGGCATCGCGGTACACGCCGTTCGCCTGCAGCGTGAGTAAGTAGCTCGGTGTCAAATTGATGTCGTAGATGAGGGCGCCGCTCACGCTGTTCTTGGGACTTCCGGGCATCTGCTCGCCGGACTTGCCCGAGAGCAAGCCCGGGACGATGTTGCCGAGCCCGTCATTCGCGGGCAGCGAAAAATCGCTGGTCAGTTTCGCATCTGCGAATGCATAGCCAATCGAGTAGGTCAGGTTGCGCACGAACAGCGGACCGCTCGATTCGAGCTCGAAGCCCTTCGACTCGGCGGTGTTGGCGTTGTAGACGGCCAGGTTGCCCGAGGGCAGGCTCGAGGAGATCTGCGGCTTATCCCAGTGAATGTAGAACAGGGCGAATGTATAGGAAAGGCCGTTCGCGAAGCGCCCCTTGATACCGGCCTCGTAATTATTCGTGCTGTCGGGCTGGTAAGTGTGAAGCAGCGGACTCTCCTGGAAGATGCCGCTTTCGGGAACCGAGTTCGCCCCGCCGCGTCGAAAGCCCTGGGACCATAACGCATACACTAAATGATGGTCGGCGTATTCATAGGAAACGTCGACTTTGCCGACCGTCTTGGAGGCCGGTGCCTCGCGCGGGGTGGGTGGAATCAAAGTGTTGAAGGTGAAGTCCTGATAGAGCTGCTCATCGGTGAAGCTCTGATCGAAATGACGCACGCCGAAGGTGACCTGCGCGTGCGCCATGAAATGCCAGGTGAGCTCGCCGAATACGGACTTGTCTTCGAACTTCTGCGTGTCGAGCTGCTGGAACGTGAGATCGTTCGGGCCGGTCACGACCAGACAGTCCGGAAAGGTCGAGCCCGCGTAGACTGGCGCCGTACACCCTTGCGCCACCGAGCGCTCCGGCGAGCCCGGCGTGGTCACGAACCAATCGCCGTGGCGTGTCTGGTTCATGTAGAAGAGTCCCACCACATAGTCGATCTTGTGCGCGGGATCGGACCTGGACACCAGCCGCAGCTCTTCGGTGAAGGTATGCGCGGAATCGGTGAACAGGAACGGGTAGATCCAGCGCGGATTCGTGGGCACGCCGGCGTAGTAGGGCACGAAATAGCCGCCGGCAAATCCGCCGTAGTCGAACGTCGAATCCTGGATCAGGGAGCCATGCGTGGTGTGATAGGAGGTCGTGGACGAGACGGTCGCGAAGCCTGCGTCCCAGCTCAGATCGAGGCTCGTCAGATTCGTCGTGCGATCGAAGGGCTCATCGACGAGCGCCAACTCCTTGTAGTTGCCACCCGCCGGGTAGAGCGTCGCGGGATCGAACGGTGACACTCCGCCGGTATACGTGGGATTGACTTGCGGGCCGCCATCACCGGTGACCTGAGCGTGCAGGAATGCCAGCTCCGCGCTGAACGAGTCGGTCGGCTTCCACAGCAGGCTCGCCCGACCGGTGAATGTGCGCTGCCAGTTCCAGTCGCTGCGGCTCGTGTAGATCGGGGAGCTGTTGACGATATCGTTCGGGTTGGCGAGCAGCGGTGTGCCGTACACCGTATTGTTGGTGCGCTCGAGCGGACCCCACACATCGATCCAACCCGGCTCGTAGGCATACTTGGCCGATGCGCGAAACGCGAGCGCATCGCCCACCGGGATGTTGAAGACGCCGTTCACGGAATAGCCGGTGCCATCCGAGTGAGCAAGCTTCGAGCCGCTCGCCTCGATGAGCCCCGTAAACTGGTTCAATTGAGGCGAGTTGGGAATGAAGCGCAGCGCACCACCGAGTGAGCCTGCGCCGTAGAGCGTGCCCTGCGGGCCGCGCAAGACCTCGACGCGATTCAGGTCATCCAGCTGAAAGTAGCCCTGAATCGGCGAGTTACCAACATAGGTCCCGACCGGATCCTGCTCGAAGGTGCGAAAGCCCCGCGCCGGACTGCCGGTGGCATTGATGCCGCGGATGATCGGCGCGACGGCGCCGGCAAATCGAGCGCCGTAGTCGTACATGGCCAAGCCCGGCACCTGCGTTGCGAGTGACATGATGTCCGTCGCACCACTGGCAGTGATTTGCTCCGGAGTGACCACGGAGATGCTGTAGGGCACGGCCTCGAGCGCCTGCTGACGCCGCGAAGCGGTCACCGTGACCTCCTGCAGTGGGGTCCCGGAGCTCAGGTCGCCCTGATCAGCGAAGCCTGGACGCGGTGCACCGTAGAGCGCAACGACCACCGCGGCCGCGATGCTCGTCGTGGCCGGCAAAGCGCATCCCGCTCTTTGAATGCTCAGGCACTTCAAACGTACGCTCGACATGAGTTCCCCCGATTGTATTCTTGCAACGCTGCCGCTCAGCGCGTCCACCGATAGACCGCCCCGGGAAACGGCGCCTTCCATTGTTCGAAGGCCCCCGTTATGAACACCGTATCCGCGCTCGCACCGAACGCCACGTTGGTCACGTACGGTGTCGGTACGTCGATGCTGCGCACGAGCTTCTTTTGCTCATCGATTACCAGCACCCGACCGGAGCCGTTTTGCGCGATGTAATAGTTGCCATCCGGGCCGAGCTTCACTCCGTCAGGCCCGTTGTAGGCATCCTCGTGCGGCGTCGGAGGGGCAAGATCCTGAAGCCGTGCCCACACGGTGCGCGCGCCCAATGCACCATCTGCCCGGATCGGAAACGAGAGAATCCGGCCTGCGAGCATTTCGGCGACCAGCAGGTGCTGTCCGTCCTTCGCGAGCGTCAGCCCGTTGGAGTAGTGGATGGTGTTGGCCACTTCGGTGATGGTCTCGCCCTCGGCCCTCAGGTGCAGCACGGCCCCGCTGATCGGTGCTCGGATGTCATAGACGCCGGAGGCGGAGAAATACACTCCGCCGTGGCCATCCGCGGCGAAATCATTGGGACCGACGAAGGATTTCCCGCTGCTGTCCGAGCGGATCGCGCGAATCTCCTTGCCGCTGGCATCGAGCTCTATGAGCGAGTTGGCGTCGTAACAGGCGACGAGCAGATGGCCCTTGAAGGGAACGAGGCTGTTCGCTCCACAGCCGTCCTTGTGCCAGTACACGGCCGTGCGTTTTCCATCCCACGTTTTGATGTTGCTCGCCGAGTACTCGACGTAGAAGAGCTTTCCGTCGCGCCAGAGCGGGCCTTCTGGATAGTGCGCTTGAGGATCGATGGCACTGATCTGTGCGGCGACGACTGGCAGTGCCACCGAGCACGCGAATAACCAGAGCGTCCCGTACCAGGCATTCCGCAGCACCGCCGCGGGTCCCCGCTTCGAACCGCCGTCCACCTTTCCCCCGTGCGGCGCGACCGCGAGTGGTCGTACCGCTTTTGCAACATCGAAGTGCGAGCCGAATGCGGAATTCTACACGGTTGAACTGTGGTGTCAGCGCTGCATAGCGCTCACACTGTTGCATCCTGGACACGGTTATAGCCCCAGCACATCCCGCTGCTCGGTTTCGCGGGCCTGACCGATCGCTTTCACCAGCGCGGCATGCAGATGCTCGTCCTGGCCGGCGCGCAGGTAGCGATCCGCGCAGGAGAGCACGTGCTCAAGCATCTTGAGGCGGGAGAAGGCCCGCAGCAGCGCGTGCGCAATCTCACCGTTCTCATCGTCCCTGTCTGCCGCCGCGCTCGCCAAGCGCAGCAGACGACTCACCGATGCTGAGCGCTCGCTCGGTGCTTTGCAGTCGGTGACCGCCGCCGCGGAATCCTTGCGTCGCTCGGGGTGCAGTGCCGCGTGCATGATGTCCGTGGTGGTGATGATGCCCAGCAGGTTCTCTTGCCGGTCCGTGACCGGCAGAGCATGAATGCCGTGTGTGGCCATGAGAGTGGCGGCCTGCTCGAGAGAGTCACTCGCGCGAATGGTGATCGGCGGCTGGCGCATCAAGGTCTCGATGCACACACGTCGGCTCAAGAAATCGGCGCGATCGGGCGCGTGCTTCGGCACGAAGGCTTCGAGCTTCGCCACATCGGCGGAGCTCAGCATGCCGACCACCTTTGAGCGGTCGACGACCGGCAGGTGATGCACCGGATACTCGGTGAACATGCGCAGGATCTCTCCAGCCGGAGCGCGCAGGTCGATGGCCAGGACCGCCTCCGTCATAAAGCGATTGACCGGTTCACAAGCGAGCATGATTGGTACTCCTGCAATTCGATCGAGCTGCGCTCATGATTGCGGGCGGGACTTGCGCTTCCCATACGTGTTCAGCGCAACTGTGCGCCTGCTCACAAAGTGCACGTGATCTGTTCCACGCGCACGGTTGGCGCGCCCCGCCTTGCGGACACAGCTTGATAAGTGTCACCAGATCCGACACTGGCGAGTACCCAGGCGACCTCAATATCGACGAGCGCATCGTCACCGACCTGATTACTGCTAGCGCGGAGCTCAAAACGGCAAACGCTGCCGAATCCCGCCCCCAGTGGCACGGCGCGGAGCCTCTGTGCTAACTTGAACTTGTGAGTCGCCGCAGACGCACCCGCGCTTATCAGAACAATTACCGCACGCTTGCGCGTGACACTTGGCGCAAGGTGAAGGGCGGTTATGCCCGGCGCGTAACCGCCGTCATCCAAATTGCGATTTACAGAGTGGCTTGTCGACCGATTCTCGCCAATACGTGCTGCACTGCACTGCTGGGCAACTGCGGTACGGCAGACTCTTCGATTCCCCTTCCACCCTAGCCCATGCGCGTCAGTGCTAGCCGGCGGCTGGTCCGCCCTGGCGTGCACTCCCATCGCGGTGGACTTGCCGCAGCAACGGGACCCACCGTGTGCCGCGGGCGTCCGCCCTGACGCATCGATGGAAACAAACACAGGGAGCAATTTCCCATGGACAAAACGATCGAAACAAGGACCGGGCGTTATTTTCAGAATCGCTCTCCGCTGCTGACGGCCTTGCGCCTGGTCTCGGCCCTGTTGCCGGGGGACTATCTCAAAACAGCCTTCTACCTCACCTGCATCGACTGGCCGCGGCGCGCGATACGACAAGCTCTGTTTGCGTTCTATCGCTTCGATCACGTCTATGCGGTGCTGCGTCGTTTCAGTCACGACGTCGCAGGCAACGCCTCGATCCTCGAATTTGGCACCTCGGACGGCTACTCATTCGCGAAGCTGCTGTACGCGACACGCTACCTCGGAATTGAGAATCGCGTCGTCGTCCACACTTTTGACAGCTTTGAAGGCATGCCGCGCCATGTTGATGAGCGGGACCGGGAGTGGGTCACCGGAGATGATTGGGTGCCTGGGGAATTCAGAGGCCGGTATGACGAGCTGGTCAACTACTGTCGGAAGAAAGGCTACTGCAACAGCCGCATTCACCGCGGGCACTTCGAACAGACGCTCGATGCAGCCTTCCTGCATTCCATCGACGAGTACCCGCCGATTCTCATTTGGATCGATTGTGATTACTACTCGTCTGCCCGAACGGTCATGGAGCGACTGATCGATCGGATTCCGAACGGTTGCGTGCTGTATTTTGACGAGTTCGACAACATGAACTTCGGCTCGCGGCTCACGGGTGAGGCGCGACTCGTGCACGAGGTCAATTCGGGCCTGTTCGGCGCGAACATCGAACTTGTGCCCGACGCGCAACTCTCGCTCGGCTCGCGCAGGATCTATCGCTTCTTTCGCATGCCGCCCAATCGCATGCTGAGATACCTCAGGGGAGAGAACACCAGTACGCGTGTGCGCTATGTCGGCAATGGATCGCCGTTACCCTGACACCGAGACTTTCTCGCGGCGCTGCCTGGCAGGCACGCTGTGCCTGAGCCGACAGTCAGGCCATAGATCGTAGAGACACCCAGGGCCGCTATCAGCTGCTGCGATCTTTCGCCGCGCTTGCGGCGAAATGCCCATGCCGATTCCGAGCGCTGCTTCGCTCGACGCATGCGACTGAATGCGATGACGCCTACTGCGGCCTAGCGGCGGTAGCGGCCGATAAAGCCGTCTCGAACATCTACACGAACACGCTGTACACGCTGCTCGACAGCGATTCCTATCCTTCGACCTTTCCGCCCGCCACGCAGCCTTGCCGAGAGGCGGCCGCCGTCAGCCCGGGCTGGCGGCGGCCACGTGGGCAGCCCCTTCGCCTCCAGTGCTTCCTTTATTCCTCCTGGATATCGTCGGTGAGCACCTCTTTGCGCTTGGCAATGAACTCCTTGAGCGCCTCATCGAGCGCCGGGTCAAGGCCCGGATCAACGTACTCGGCGAGCATTTTCTTCCAGATGCGATTGGCACGCTGCTCGGCGGAAAGGCGTCCTTCGCTCACCCACTGCTCATAGGGCGCGTAGTCCGCCACGATCGACTGATAGAAAGCGGACTCGAAGTTCGCAAGCGTATGGGCGCAGCCGAGGAAGTGATTACCCGGTCCGACCTCTCGGATGGCGTCCATCGCCTGACCGCGCTCGCTCATGTCGATACCCGCGGCGAGCGCTTGCATCATGGCAAGCTGATCGATGTCGAGCACGAACTTCTCGTAGCTGGAAACGAGTCCCGCCTCGAGCCAACCCGCCGAGTGCGTGACGAGATTCACGCCCGCCAGCACGGTCGGCAAGAGCGTGTTCGCGCTTTCGTAGGCCGCCTGCGCATCGGCTAGCTTGGAGGCGCAGAGCGATCCGCCGCTGCGGCAAGGCACTCCGAGGTGGCGAGCGAGCTGCGCCGTGGCGAAGATCATCTGGGTCGCCTCCGCGGTGCCGAAGGTGGGCGAGCCGGTGCGCATCGAGATCGCGCCCACGAAGGAGCCGAGAATGACGGGCGCACCCGGCCGCACGAGCTGCGTGAGAGCCATTCCCGCGAGCGTCTCGGCGAGCAGCTCGGAGAGACAACCCGCCGGGGTCACCGGCCCCATCGCACCGGCGAGAATCGCGGGTACCACGATCGTGCCCTGATTGTGAGCCGCGAACACCCGCAACGCCCCGAGCATGCGTCCGTCGTAAGTGAGCGGTGAGTTCGAGTTGATGTTGCCGAGCATGACGACATGTTGATCGACGTACGAGGCGCCAAAGAGCACCTCCGCCATGGCCACCGCATCTTCCGCGTGGCCGCGCGTCTCGGGCGTACCCTCACAACCCTGGTCGCTGTAGCGGAAGAACGAGTATTGGATATCCAGCTGGCGCTTGTTGGGCGGGATATCCATCGGCTCGCAAATGGCGCCCCCCGAGAAATGAATCGCCGGTGCCATCTGCGCGAGCTTGATGAAGTTCTGCAGATCCTCGAGCGTGCCATAGCGTCGGCCGCGGTCGAGATCGCAGACAAATGGTGGGCCGCCGACCGGCGAGAACACGGTCGCATCGCCGCCGAAGCGCACGTTACGCGCCGGATTGCGCGCATAGAGCTCGAACTCGCGCGGTGCGGTTCGCAACAGCGAGCGGCACAGGCCGCGCGGAATGCGCACGCGCTCGCCCTGCACATCGGCGCCCGCCAGACGCCACAGTTGCAGGGACTCGGGGTCGCGGCGGAACTCAATCCCGATCTCCTCGAGAATCGTTTCGGCGTTGTGCGCGATGATCTCGACCGCCTCGGCGCTCAGCAGATCGACGGGGGCGAGCCTGCGGCGGATATAAGGCAGCTTCGCAAGTCCCTGCTGCCCGCGCGCGATTCGCCGGCTCTCACGGCTCTGCCGCGTGATCGAACGTGTCTCGGTGCTCATAGCAGGATGTTATATAAAATGGGCTGAACTCGGATATCGACAGATGAGCCATCGAAGCGCCGCAGTCCTGATAGTCGCCTGCATTTTCGCGCTCGCAGCGGCGGGCAGCTCAGCGAGTCCCCCGGCCGACTTCGTCTTTCTCGACGGCGCTGTCTACACCGTCGATGCGGCACGCAGTTGGGCCCAGGCACTCGCCGTCACGGGAGATCACATCACCTACGTCGGGACGGATGCGGGCGCGCGCGCGCTCATCGGCCCGCACACGCGCGTCATAGAGCTCAAGTCGCGCATGCTGCTGCCTGGTTTTCAGGACTCTCACGTTCATCCCGCGGACGAGTCGAACAACGCCCGCTCGCTCGATCTGCACGGAATCACCCGTCGCGAGCGGGTGTTCGATCGCATCCGCGAATACGCCCGCGCTCATCCTGAGAACCCGTGGGTTCTGGGCAGAGGGTGGGATGAAGTGGCGTTCCTGCCGAGCGGGCATCCGAACAGGCAAATGCTCGATACGATCGTGCCTGATCGGCCTGCATTCCTGGTGAATAACTCGGGCCACCAGGCGTGGGCCAATTCCCGGGCCCTCGCCGCCGCCCATATCACCGCGGCGACTCCCGACCCGCCGAATGGCCGGATCGAGCGCGACTCACGCGGTGAGCCCACTGGCTCCTTGCAGGAAGAGGCGCAGGAGCTCGTCCGGCGGGTCGTTCCGCCAGTGACTCCCGCCGAGCGAGCCGCCAATCTTTCGGCCGCGCTCGCCCAAATGGCTGGACTCGGGATCACGGCACTCGAAGATGCCGCGGCCGATGCTGATATCCAGCGCGCCTACCAGACACTCGAGCAGACGCACAAGCTGCGGCAGCGCGTCAATCTCTGCCAGCTGTACCGGCCCACACAGGACGACGATGCGCAGCTGCGGCAGTTTCAGGCCCAGCGCACGGCGCTCGCGGGCGAGCGGCTGCGCGCGAACTGCGTGAAAATCTTCCTCGATGGTGTCTACGGCTCCCATGGGGGCTTTCTGCTGCAGCCCTACAGCGATGAGCCCCAGAAGTTCGGCAGAGGACAGCTCTTCGTCGAGGCGGGGCGGCTCGAGCGTCTCGTGACGCGGCTCGATGCGGCGGGCTTTCAGGTGCACATGCACACGATCGGCGACGGTGCAGTGCATGCGGGTCTCGATGCATTTGCGGCGGCTCGCAAGGCGAACGGCTTTCGCGACAATCGTGACACGCTCGCGCATCTCTCCCTCATTGCCGATGCCGATGTCGCGCGCTTCCGTACCCTTCGGGTAGTGGCGAACATGACACCGCTCTGGAGCGTGGATGACCCTTGGGAGACGATCTTTGCGCCGCGCCTTTTTGGACCGCAGCGCTTCCACGAGCTCTACAAGACACGCACGCTGCTTGATTCCGGCGTCGTTCTCGTGTGGGGCTCGGACTGGCCCGTCACGGGCGTCTCCCCGCTCGATGGGCTGGAAACGGCCATCACCCATCGCTATCCCGGGGGCAAGGACCTCAAAGGCGAGGAGGACCATGCCTGGAAGCCCGAAGAGCGTGTCACTCTCGAGCAGGCGCTCGTGGCATACACGAGCGCGGGTGCCTATCTGCTGCACGATGAGCTCTCGCGCGGATCACTCGTGCCGGGCAAGGAGGCCGATCTGGTGGTCCTCGACCGCAATCTGTTCGACACCCCACCGCTGCGGATTCACAGCGTGCAAGTGGCTATGACGCTCGTCGGCGGTGAGGTGATCTTCGAGCGGCGCGGTGATTAACAGTCGTAATTCGCGCCCTTGACACGTTCTGCACGGCACCGTAACTGTATTCATGAACAAGATCCCGTCCAAGGGCGCGGAAGAGGCGCGTAACCAGCTTCCGAATCTGCTGGAAGCGGCGGAACAGGGACGTTCCACCGTGATCACCCGTCACGGCCGCCCCATCGCGGCACTCGTTCCGCTGAGTGAATTTCAATCACGCGCTCGCCAACAGCCGCTCTCCCCTCTCATGGGCTCAGGTCGCGGACTATGGGGAACGGAGAGCTCCCGCACGGCCCGCGAGCTCCGTGACGAATGGAGCCGCTAGACCGATCGACTCTCCCGTAGGGTGCTGTTCTTCTTGTGGATTCACCCCCGGATCGTCTACTTCCTCGCGGAACATCCATGCTACGCGAAGCGCTTCGAGCCAGTTTTTCAGGCTCATCGTGACGGTCGGCTGCGATTCGCTGTCACCACCATCGCGATAGCGGCAGTGCTTGCCGGGCCGCTGCAGCTGGGCGAGGAAGCGCTCGCACGCCGCTTCGGAGCATCCTCGAGTCTTGGCAGGTACTCGATCTGACGGTGGACATCGCCGAGAGTGCGGCCCGGTTGAGAGCCGCGCTGCAACTGAAGCTTGCCGATGCCGTACAGGCGGCGAGCGCTCTATCGATCAATGCGACGGCCCTCGTCACTCGCGATCGGGACTTTTCGCGTGTGCGCTCGCTACGGGTGATCTCTTAGCAGGATCCTTGGCACACGGCGTCCTACGAGAACGCCAGGTACGTACCATAGCTCGCAACGAGCAGCACCAGCGCGGCGGAGATGAGCAGTTCCGCACGTACGCTCTTGGCGGAATGCCTCTGTGGATCATCGAGCAGCCGCGTCGTGCGCATGAAGCGCGCTGTTGCCAGCACGACGATGGCCAGACCCGCGATGATGAATGCGAAGCCTTCGTAGGCTCCCACCCGGCGCGTGAGCTGCTGCAGCTGCGATGCGTGGATGCCGGCACCCAAAGATGAGTTCGCAAGTGTCAGCACGAAGAGATTGAACCGCTCGATCACGAGACCGAAGGCGATCACGGCAATTCCCGTTCGCACCCACGCGAGAAAGGTTCGCTCATTGGCCGCGTGATCACTATAGTCGTGAATCATGTTTACCCCTGACTGGTCGACCTCGTTCGGACGAGTGTGCCAGAAACGATCGCCGCAGCCGTAGAGGAGCAGTACATGAGAGCTGGTGCCACGGCCATCCTCCTCGCCATGATCCTTGCCCTTGCAGCCTGCCAGGGTAGCGCGGTGTCCGACCCGAGGCGCGAGGAAGCCGCGATTCGCGCAAGCGATGCGCGCTGGCTCGCGGCCGCGCGTGCGCACGACCTCGAGCAAACCCTCGCTTATTGGACGCAGGATGCCATCATCATGCAGCCCGGTTCCCCGGCCATCGTGGGCAAGGCTGCGATCCGTGCGTACGTGAGCGGGGCATTTGCGCTTCCGGACTTCTCCATCCAGTGGGTCACCGACAAGGTGCACGTCGCAAAGTCGGGCGATCTGGCTTATTCGACCGGCAGCGATCAGATCAGCCTGACGACCCCGGACGGCAAGCGGGTCATCGAGCACAACAACAGCGCCGTTGTCTGGAGAAAGGAGCCCGATGGCTCCTGGAAAGTGGTTCTCGACATGTGGAATCCCGCCGAGAGCGCGCCCGAGAGCACCGCGCACTGAGGGCACGCATGCGCGGTGCGTCAACCCAGGTCGGCAGTCATCATCCGCACGAAGCGAAAGCCGAAGATGATGATCGCGAGCAGCTCGAGGTCAACGAGCACGACAGCGGCCACGAACAACGCCAGTTGAAACCGATCGCTGAACCTGGCGAGCGCGAGCCGGGGAATTAAGCGCCCGACGAGCTCGAGCGCCAGCACGCACCCGACGAGGATGGCCGGCTCGCTGAGAACCTGGAAGACTCCAATGCTGCCTCGCGGCCCAAGCTCCAGCCACTCTCGCAACAATGCGCCGCCGAGCAAGAGCACACTGAGCCCGGTGACGAAAAGAATCCAGCCCGGACTACGCTGAATCATGACCGCAACCGATTACGCCAAAGCAGCCGGGATCGCCGCGCTGGTACTCAGCCTCGATCTGCTCTTTGCCATCGTCGTCGTCCTCATCTGGAGCATTTTCATCGAGCCCGGACATCCGCGCGCGTATTACGAGACGGCGGGAGTTCCCTTGGCGCGCTGGTCCACGCGCATCTTCGGGACCGCACTCATCGGCGCTGCCGCATGGCTCTGCGCCCGACGACGCCCGGAACGCAACGCGGTTGCGTTCGCCATCGCCCTCACCATCGGCTATGCGGTGCTCGATGGCGCGACGGTCGCGTTCCAAGGGTTCTTCACGCTCAGCATTGCGATCACGATGCTCCTCAAGCTCCTGGGTGCGCTCGCGGGCGCCCTGCTGGCCGTGCGCGGAGCGGTGAGCCGACGACAGCCCTCCTAGGCCGCGTGCGTCGCAGCGGCCGGATGGCCCGCGCATCTACCAGGACAGCGTGGCCATCAGGATCGCATAGAGCCGAATTCCGTCCCAGAGATTCTGCAGCCGCAGGTTCTCGTTCGCTGCATGCTGATCGTCATCGTGATTGACGATCGGCAGTCCGACGACCGGCACCTTGAAGACCTCGGCGAACAGGTAGATCGGCGCACTCGCACCCATCATCGGCATGATGGCAAGCGGACCGTGCGCTGCGGCCCTGGCGGCCGCGATCACCGCCCGCGATGGGGGTGTCGACATGTCGGAGCGCAGAGCGGGATAACCCGGCTCCCACTGCAGCTGCACGATGCGGGTGCGCAAGCCGGGTGGGTAAATCCGGTGCGGCTGTGACGATCGTCCAGCCCTTCGAGCGCAGGAATCGCTCGACCGTCGTGCGTACGCTACCTGGTGTTTGATCCGGAACCAGCCGGAAATCGATCGCGATCTCGGCCTCGACCGGGATGGCGTTGGCCGCCGCAGCCCCCACCTGCCCCGAGCGAATGCCGCGCACATTGAGCGCGGGCCGCATGAGACTCAACGCAAGCTCCTCATCGCCCTCGGACCCCGCGATTCCGAACTCGCGCTGCAGCTGAGAGTCGATGGACGGTAGCTTGCGGATCGCCTCGAGCTCGACCGGGCTCAGCGCTCGGACCGAGTCGCCGAATCCCGGAATGAGGATCCTGCCCTTCTCGTCTCGCATCTCAGCAATGAGATCCGCGGCGAGTGCTGCCGGATTGGGTACCCAGTTGCCGTAGTGACCATCGTGCAGCGGCTTGATCGGGCCGTAGATGATCATCCGGGCTCCCACGACGCCCCGCGCGCCGAAGTACAAGAGCGGCCGCCGCGACTGGTGCACGGGCCCATCGCCGATCAGCCACAGATCGGCGCCGAGGAGCGCCCGGTTGCTGCGGAGCAGCTGCTCGAGATGCGCCGAGCCGGCCTCCTCCTCGCCCTCCCAGAGGACCTTGATATTGACCGAGGGTTTGCGGCCCGCTGCGGCGAGCGCATCGAATGCGGCGAGGAAGGCGACGATCGATGCCTTATCGTCGGCGACTGCGCGGCCGAAGAGGCGCCACTCGGAATTCAAGGGCGGCGGCGCCGAGCGCCAATCGACCGGCGTACCGCCCGAGCGCAACGCCCCGCTGCGCATCACGGGCACGAAGGGATCGGAGCTCCATTGCGTGGCAGTGACCGGCTGCCCATTGTAGTGCGCGTAGAAGACGACGGTACGCTTGGCGCCCGGCGCGTTGAACGTCCCGAGCACCAACGGCGGGACGGAGTCGCCAGCGGCGAGCAGCCGCGCCTCGAAGCCGCGCTGCTTGAGCATTTGCAGCAGCTGCTCCGCCGCCTCAGTAAGTCCGGCCGGATCGGCTGCAATGCTCCTGATGCGCGTCAGTGCATCGAGCCGCGCAACGATCTGCGTCTCGTGAGCGGCTCGATAGCCGTCGACTTGTTGCTCGAGGGTGCTCTCATCGGCCTGCCCCAGCGCCGCGAGCGCAATGAGCCCGAGCGAGCCGGCGAGGTGGCGCACCGCAGCGGGGGTGCGCGTCGCGTGTCTTGGCAAAGACCTACGGTGCGGCCGGGAGGAGCCGCGCAGAGGACTTCACGCTCACGAGCGCGCCGTAGCGGGTGTCATCGATCGTGAAGCTGATCTGGCGCTTCGCGGGATAGCTCGTGCGGAGCAACGCGAACTCGCAGGAGAAATCGCGCACGTCGTACTTCACGAAGCGTGTGCTGGACTCTTTCGGCCGGCACAGCTCGTTCGCATCGGCAATGATCTCTCTCGCGCGCGCGTAGTGAGCCGGATTCGAGAGGCGCAGCGCATCGAGCGCGGCCCTGTCGAGAAAGACGAATTTGGTCGGTGGTGACGCTGATGCCGCGAGCGAGGCGCTCGCGCAGGCGACTCCCAGCGCTATCAACACCGTCGGCAACAGCGTGGCTCGCATGACAGGACTCCTCGTTCGCGCGGCGGCCGCAGGCTCGATGCGGCGGCCGCGCTCGCAGTTGTTCACAGCCTCCATGACAACGGAGGTCCGGACTCAAGCCTTGGGTGCGCGGTACTCGAATGCCTTGGCCAAGGCGCGATCGGCCTCCTCGACCGTGAGCAGTGGAGTGGTCCTCGTGCGCACGAGACCGGTCGCCGAGACGCCGACCGAGAGCGCCGCCACGCTCGCCACGTCCGGCAGATCCACGATCACCAGGACGTCGCGCTCGCCGAGCGCGAAATAAAGCGCATCGACCTTGCCGCCGAGACTCTCGACGGCCGCGGTCACCGCCTGCTTGCGCCCCGATCCTTTGTCACGCTGCAGACCCTTCAATCCATCGCCGCTGTAAGTGGCTTCAACGAGGTATTTGGCCATGTTGATTCCCCGGTTGTCCCTCAGCGCCCACTGGCGCGGCGGCTAGCATGCGCCCGGGCCGCCCAGGCGGCAAATCCACGCAAGCCGCGGAAAACGGGCAGCTTTCCCCCTGCTCGAGGCGAGGCACGCCGCTGGGCCGTTCGGCCGAGCCCACGGTGGGCGGCAGCGCGCTGCGCCATTAGGTTTACATCCCATCGCCCGCGCCGCGAATCGCGCTATCGTCAGGCCGCGACGTCCCACTGTGTACGCCAGATGCGAAGGTAGTCACTTGCGACTCGGAGTTGCACCCTCTGTCGCTTCCATGCGGTCGGCACGCTTGCTCACCGATGCGGCGCAGACAATGCGCACGCAGCTTGCCTGGAGTATCGCCGCGGTGATCTGCGCCGCCTATCTCGCCGTGATCGCTCCGCTCTCCCTTACCTCGCTGCAGGACTATCCGAATCACCTGGCGCGCGCACTGGTGATGAGCGATCTGCTGTGGCATCACGGTTCGCGCTTTGGGTCATCGTTTGAGTTGCATTGGCTGGCGGTGCCCTATCTGCTGCCGGATTTGCTGCTGGCGGCTCTCGTCACGCTCTGCGGCGCTGCGCTTGCAGCCTCGCTCTACACCGCACTCGTGCTGCTGTCACTGCCCTGTGCACTCCTCGTCTATACGCACGCGACCGATGCGCCCTCCCCGGCGCTCAGGCCATGGGTATTCCTGATCGGTCTGTATCTGTCGACCGACTGGTTCTTCGTCATGGGCTTCCTCGCTTTCCATCTGGCGCTCGCACTCATCATCGTCGGCTTGGCGCTGGCCGAGCGGCTGCGCCAGCGCTGGTCACCCACCACCTTCGCGGGTTATTTGCTCATCGCGAGCCTCGGCTACTTCACTCATTTGGCCGTACCCGCCTTCCTTGCCGCGGCGCTCGGCGCATCGGCATGCGTCCGACTGTGCATGAAGAGCACGAGCCTGGCGCGCGAGGCCGCGCTGTGGGTGCCGCCCGTCGCGCTATTCCTGTGCGCGTGGCAACTGGGAGTGACGGGATCCACGATGTCCCACATCGTGCCGGTAGCAGTCTCGTGGCCCAGCTTGTTGCGCGAGAAGATCCTCAACTTGGACCACGAGTTCGTCGGCTTCGATTGGCGCGCGGTCGAGCCGCTGATGGTGTTGTTTGCGCTCGCGCTGCTATGGCCGATCCACCGTGCGCTCGCCGTGCCGGCTCTCAAGAAGCCCCGCGTGCTGGAATGCCTGCTCGTGGCTGCGATGTTCCTCGTCGTCTATTTCGTGCTGCCGGTCAGGACCGCGGATGAGACCTACGTCGACATCCGGGTGCTCCCCCTGGTGAGTCTTTTCGGGCTCTTTGCAGCGGTGCGCATCCCCGCGGAGCGCGTATCGGCCATCGCGCTCGCCGCGCTACTGGCCGTCGCGAACCTGGCTTATGTCGGCATCCACATGCGCATGGACAGTGCATGGGTCGCGCGCTACCGAGCGGTGGTGGCGGAGGCTCCGAGTGATGCCTCGGTGCTGCCGGTTCATGGTCAGCCGACGCAGCAGCGAGTGCTGCACGTCGGCTCATTCCTGCTGCTCGATCGCGGCGTACCGACTCCTTACCTCTTCAGTGCCGATGATCGCGATCCGATGGCCTACTTCCGCTATCGGCGGCGGCCGTACACGCCTTCGCAGCAGTGGTACCGGGAGAGCCTGCTCAGTCACACGGCCGCAGCGGTTGACTGGACGCGAGTCGCCTGTGAGTACGACTACGTTCTGATCACGATGCCCTTTGAGGCGCACCTCATCCCCGTGGCGAGGACGAGAGTGGCGGGGAATGCCGCGGCCGCGCTGTTCGCGCTCGACAAGCGCGCGTGCCGCCGTGCTCCCTCCTGAGAGCGAGTCGGCTACTCTGCCGTGGTCGGATCGATGACGGTCATGACCTCGGAGATGCGATTGGCGGGGAAGCCGCCCTGCTGCGCATGCTCGCGCACGGCCTTCTCGTCGGGGGCGATGTAGAGGCAGTACACCTTGTCGCCGGTCACGAAGCTCTGCACCCACTGGATCTGCGGGCCCATCTTCTTCAGCACCCCGCAGGACTTCTGCGAGATCGCCTTCAGCTCCGCGGCCCCAAGCTTGCCGGCACCGGGAATCTCGCGCTCGATCACGTACTTTGGCATGACAGCTCCCTGGGCACAGTTGATGGTCGACCCGCAACAGGCGCTTTGCGCTGCGGCGAGCGCGCGACTATAAGCCACGATACCGTTGCTTACAAACCCCGGAAACGGTTTGCGCGTACTATAGAGAGAAGCCGGCCGGCGCGCCGTCGCGCTGTCTCAAGACCGGTCATGAGGGATGAGCACATGATCTACTTTCTCGCACTCCTTCCGGCTACCGGGCTGACCGTCGCCGGCTACTTCGTTTGGTATCTGTCCGCACGCTCCGAGGGCGGAATGCGCACCTTCGGGAGATACCTCGGATTCTGGGCATTCACCCTGGCCGCACTGGTCATCCTCGCTGCGATCTTTGCGGCAGCCCACGGCGGCCACCGCGGTTTTCACATGCACGGCATGCACGGGGGGATGCATGGGCCCTGGCCCGACGGCCCACGCTCCATGGGACCGCGGGGTGAGCGTCCCAATGCCGGTGAGCCGCCAGGCGAGCCTCCCGCTGCGCCGCCCGCTCCCGCGGGCTCCCCGAACGCGTCAGATTCGTCGGGCTCGAGCACACCCGCTCAGCATTGAGGGCGTGGGCTTTGAGCCCACGGCGAAGCTCGACGTTAGAAGGGCCGCTCACCCGCGTGAGGGAGCTCGGACGTGGCGGTGAGCGCCGATGCCTCGGCGGCGCAGTGCGCTCTGGGATCGATGCGCAGCCGCTGCGAGTCAAAGCTTGCGCGTCAGTCTTTGCGCGAACGCTTCTGTGAGAGCTTCTCGAGCGCGAGATCGTCGGATGCGACGAGCCGCTCGAGGATGCGGCGTGCGTGCTCCTCGAGCGAGAGCGCGCCGAGCACTTCTCGATGCAGCCTGGTGCGTGTAAAGACTTCAATGCGCCGGCCGGAGATGCGGCGATACCAGCCGGCGTAGAGACGCCCGCCGATCTCGTGCGTGAAATATGTCAAGCCCTCCGTGTCATCCACGCTGTTAGGTTCCCGAATCGTTGCCGCCGTTGTTGTTCGCGCTTCGGGCAGCAGCGTCGGTGGCCGGGGTACGAAGAGGTAAGCTGAGATCCTTGCGTCCGCCACCGGGCAGAGCTCCGTCCCGTTTGAAAGAACGAAGCAAATCACATTCCCGAGCGCATTTGTGGAAGCGGCTCGGCTCGAGATTCAGGCCTCGCGCAGACCGGTGATGATCGGCTGGCGGGCCGCGTGGATGGCCGGCAGCAATCCGCCCAAGAGGCCCAGCAGCAGCGCGTAGGCGATGCCGCTTGCGATGAGCGCCGGAGTGACGGCGAACGCGAAGCTCACTTGACTGAAGCTTGCGAAGTTGAGCGTCGAGGTCTGAAAACCATCGAAGGCCAGATACGCCGCCGCCGCGCCCAGCGCGCCACCGATCAGTGCGAGCAGCAACGCCTCGAACACCACCGAGACGACGACCGCAAAAGCGCCGAACCCCAGGGCACGCAGCGTTGCGATCTCCGTCGTGCGCGCGGCGACTGCCGTGTACATCGTGTTGAGCGCGCCGAACACGGCGCCAATGCCCATCAGGAGCGCGAGGATGGTCCCCGCTCCCCGCACGATCGTCGCGATCAGGATCGATTGTTGGGCATAGAACTCGCGCTCCGTGAGTACGTTCACATCGAGTCGCGGATCACTCGTCAGCTGCTGCTTGAACTCCGCAAAGCTCTGCGGCCTCATCAAGAGCGCACGCACGGTCTGAAAAGAGCTGCCGCGCGCATACGCATCCTGCAGCACGCGCGCATCCGTCCAGAGCTCCGACTCGGACACGCTGCCGTTGTCGGCGAAGGTGCCAACCACCAGCCACTGATCGTTCCCCCACTGCACCTTGCGGCCGAGTTCGAGTCCGGAGAGCGAACGGGCTGCGCCACGGCCGACGATCACCTCGTAATGTCCGGGGACGAACATGCGCCCCGCGAGCAGCTGGAAATGCTCGCGCGTGCGGGTGCCTGCCGGTTCGATGCCGCGCAGCGGGGCATTCGCGCTCGTGCCGGTGGAGCGCTTGGGTTGATCGACGCTCGTGAACAGCTCCGCCGAGGCGATGGGCCCTGCGGCATCCCGGGCAATGCCGGGGGCCTGCTCGATGATCTGTACCTGCTCTTGAGTGAAGCTGCTCGCCATCTCGGAGTTGGCGCTGCCGCGCAGGACGACGGCGACGCGATCCGAGCCGGCGAGCTCGAGCGTGCGCCGGAATCCTTCGCTGATCGAGAGCACCGCGACCACGATGACGACCACGCCGGCGATGCCGATGACCGAGACGGCCGAGGCCGCCGAGCGCTGCGGCAGCGTCCGTACACTGAGCGCGGTCACCGCGAGCATCTGCCGCAACAGCTTCATGGCGGGTGCTAGCGCCTCGCCAGTGCATCGACGATCCGCAGCCGCGAGGCGCGCAGCGCTGGGAGTGCTCCGGCGACGAGACCGAGCGCCAGCACCAGCAGCGCGGCGAGCGCCAGGGCCTTCTGCGTCAGCAGGAAGCCCGACATGTACTGACCCAGGCTCACGCCGAGTCGGCGTATCGCGAGCTCGGCGGCGCAAGTACCGAGAAGGCCGCCAAGCCCGGTGAGTACGAGCGCCTCGCCCACCACGAGCGCAAGCACCTGTCCGTCGCCATAGCCGAGCGTCTTCAACACCGCGAGCTCGTTGGTGCGCTCGCGCACCGACTGCGCCATCGTATTGGCGGTCACGAGCAGCATGGTGAAGAAGACCGCGATGCCGATCGAGACGACGATGGCGCCGATATCTCCGGTCTGATCGGCAAAGGACTGCAGGAAGGCCTGCTCCGTGCCCGTCTTGGTCTCGGCGGAGGAGTTGGCGAAGCGCGCATCAATCGCGCGCCCGATCTCGGCGGCGCGCCCCGGATCTGCGACCTGCACGATGTACCAGCCGACGATGCCCTTCTGGCTCGTGCGCGATTCATCGAAATAGTCGTAGTGAAAGAAGATGCTGCTCGTGTCGCCCGAGGGGTCCTTGTTGTCGTAAATGGCGTCGATGAGGAAGTCCCAGACGTAGCCGTTCTTGCCTGCGAAGATGTCCGAGCGCAGCGGAATGCGATCGCCGGTCTTCCAGCCATAGGCACGCGCGAGCGAGCGTCCCACGATGGCGCCGCCGCGATCACGCAACCAGCGCGCCTTGTCCGCCGGTGCCAGCCGATACTCGGGATACATCTGCAGGTAGCTCTCGGCGGGCACGGGATACACGGTGAGCTCGTTGCGCTCGTTCTGGTAGCGAGCGCCGAACCAGGTCGCGTGCGTGACGAGGCGTACCCCGGGCACCGCGGCGATCTGCGCCTGATAGCTCAAGGGGAGCGGCTGCACGATCGAGACCTTGTGCATCGTGATCAGCCGGTCGATGCCTGCGACCTGGACGTTCGCCTCGAAGCCGTTGCGCACCGCAGCCAGCAAGCCGTAGAGCAGAAAGGCGACGGCCACCGACAGCAACGTGAACAGCGTGCGCAGCTTGCGACGGCGCAGATTGGCGATGATCAGGGGCAGGAAGCGCAACATGAGTGCCGCCGACCTTGCGGGTACGCGAAGCACGCAGAATACCCAATTCGCACGCTCGCTGTCGGCCCCCCGAACGGGCCGCTCGAGGAGCTCGGGGAAGGTACAATCGAGCCCGATCGCCGGAGACCCCAATCATGCTGGAGCTATATCACGCCGAGCCGGTCGCCAACTCGATGAAGGTGCTGCTGTGCCTGAAGGAGAAGGGACTGGAATTCGTGAGTCACTACGTCGACCTGCTGCGCTTCGAGCAGCACGAGCCCTGGTTCGTGAAGATCAATCCGAATGGACAGGTGCCGGTGCTCGTGCACGATGGCAAGGTGATCACCGAGTCGACGGTGATCGACGAATACCTCGACGATGTGTTCCCGGCTCCGCCGCTGCGGCCGGCGGATCCCTACGAGCGCGCGAAGATGCGCATCTGGACCAAGTTCATCGACGAATACGCGCTGCCTGCGCTGTCCGTCATCGGCTGGCATCTGATGGTGCGCCAGGTCGCGCAGAGCATCGAGAAGGATGAGTTTGAGAAGCTCATGGCGCGCGTGCCGCTCAAGGAGCAGCAGGACAAGTGGCGCCGCGTGGCCGGCGAGTCGTTCTCCGAGCCCGAGCTCGAGGAGTGTCGCCGCAAGCTGCGGAACACGGCGGGCCGCTGCGAGCAAGCGCTCGGTGAGAGTGCCTGGCTTGCCGGCTCGAGCTACTCGCTCGCCGAGGTGAACGCCTATACGCTCGTGGCCGCCCTGCCGCGCATGATCCCCGATACGGCGAACGAGAAGTCCTGCCCGCGCCTCACGCAGTGGCTCGCACGCATGAATGAGCGCCCCGCCGTGAACGCTGCGCTTGCCATGCCCAACAAGGTGCCGGATCGGCTGCGCACCTTCGGACCCTCCCAACCGCGCTAGCGATGGCGGAGAGGCACGCCCATCCGGCGGGGCACGCATGACGCGCGTCGCATCGAGGGCTCGTTTCACGGCCAGCGTCGCCATCGCCGGGGCTGGCCCCGTGGGGCTTAGTCTCGCGCTCGATCTCGCCTGGCGCGGGATCGACGTCGTGCTGCTCGAGCAGCGCGCCGCCGGCGCCGTGCCCAGCGTCAAGTGCAATCACGTCTCCTCGCGCTCGATGGAGATCTTTCGCCGGCTGGGCATCGCGCAGCAGATCCGTCGGGCCGGACTGCCTGATGACTACCCGAATGACGTCGTGCTGCGCACGCGCGCCACCGGTTATGAGCTCACGCGCATCCCGATTCCCGCTCGCCAGGATCGTTTTCGCCGCGGCTGCGGTCCGGACACGGAGTGGCCCACACCCGAGCCCCCGCATCGCATCAACCAGATCTACTTCGAGCCGATTCTGTTCGAGCATGCGGCGCAGACCGAAGGCATCACGCTCCTGAACCGCACGCGCGTCGCAGGTTTCAATCAAAGACACGGCGTCGTCGAAGTCTTGACCCGCGATCTCGACACCGGGGCTGAAGGAATCATCGAGTCTTGCTATCTCATCGGCTGCGACGGCGGCCGCTCGACGGTGCGGCGCGCAATCGGGGCGAAGCTCGTGGGCGATGAGGTCATCCAGCGCGTGCAATCGACCTACATCCGCGCGCCCGCGCTTGCCGAGCTCATCACGCCTCCGCCTGCCTGGATGAGCTATCTGTACAATCCGGAGCGCGCCGGCAATCTCATCGCCATCGACGGCCGCGAGCGCTGGCTGCTGCACAACTATCTGCTGCCTCACGAGCGGGATTTCGACTCGGTGGATCGCGACCGCTGCCTGCGCACGCTGCTCGGCGTGGGCGCTGCATTTCAATACGAGATCCTCGGGCGCGAGGACTGGATCGGGCGGCGCCTCATCGCGGAGCGCTTTCGCGACGGGCGCGTGTTCCTGTGCGGGGACGCTGCGCATCTGTGGGTTCCGTACGCCGGCTATGGGATGAATGCGGGCATCGCCGATGCGATGAATCTGTCCTGGCTGCTCGCAGCACACCTGCGCGGCTGGGCGCCGGAGCGCATCCTCGATGCGTACGAATGCGAGCGACTGCCGATTACCGAGCAGGTCTCGCGCTTTGCGATGAGGCATGCGGAAGGCGCGATCTGGGAGCGCACGCATCTGCCCGCTGAGCTCGAGCAAGACTCACCCGCGGGCGCCGCGGCACGCGTGAGCGTCGGACGGGCGGCGTATGCGCTGCACGTACAGCAGTTCGCTTGCGCAGGCCTCAACTACGGCTATTTCTACGATGCCTCGCCGCTCATCGTCTACGACGGCGAAGCCCCGCCTTCCTACACGATGGCGGACTACACGCCCTCCACGGTGCCGGGATGCCGCACGCCGCATCTGTGGCTCGCCGACGGACGCTCGCTCTACGATGCGCTCGGTCCTGGTTACACCCTGTTACGCTTTGTCCCGGATCTGGAGGTCGGGGAGCTGCTCACAGCGGCGAATCAGCGTGGAATGCCGCTCGCGCTGCTCGATGTGCGCACGCGCGAGCCGCAGAGTCTGTATCAACATCCACTCCTGCTCACTCGCCCCGATCAGCATGTCGCCTGGCGCGGCGCGGCCGTACCGAAGGAGCCGCACGCGCTGGTCGATCGCCTGCGTGGAGCGGCCGCCTGATCTGCAACTTTGGAGCGCGACGCGATGAAGACCAAGCCCTACTTGTGCCTCGATGATGCCCGCAAGATTGCCGATGCTGCCCTGGCCCATGCGCGCGCACGCAAGTGGGCCGTCTCGCTGTGCATCTGCGACGACGGCGGACATCTGCTGCTGCTCGAGCGCACCGATGGTGCGGCGCCCTTCACCGCCGGCATGGCGATCGCGAAAGCCCGATGCGCAGCGCTCGGACGGCGCGAGTCCAAGGCCTTCGAGGACATGATCAATCAGGGCCGTAGCGCCTTTCTGAGCGCGCCTCTGGAGGGCATGCTCGAGGGGGGTGTGCCCGTCATGGCCGAGGCTCATGTGGTCGGCGCCGTGGGCGTCTCAGGCGTGAAATCCTCCGAGGACGCCGAGGTGGCGCGCACCGGGATCGCAGCGCTCGGCAGCCCCTAGCCGAGCAGGCGCGTTCGCCGCGCAACTATTCTGCCGCGGCACGGTCTGAGTCCCGGACATACGGTCAACGCATCTGGTGGCACTGCGTTAAACTTCCGCGCTTTGTCACCCGCAGGGGTCTTCATGCACAGTCAGAACGAGCGGCGCCACGCACTCGGTCGAGTTGTCGCGGGCGCGCTGCTCGCGGGCATTGCCGGCTGCGGCGGCGGGCAGCCCACTACCTATAACGCGCCCAACTCCGTGGTGATCGCGGATTTCACCGGCAACGGTTACAACGACCTTGCAGTCGTCTCCGCACTCGTCAACACATTGAACAACTCGTACGAGAGTCCTGGTGTCCTCGCCGTCATCCCGCAGAATACGAGCTCTCCCGGGACCTTTGCCGCGAGCACGCATTACTCGAGCGAGGGCAATCCCTCCTCGCTTGCGGCCGGTGATCTGACGGGATCCGGCGTGATCGATCTCGTGGTGTCGAATTACAACAAAGGCAGCGTGTCGGTCCTTCTGCAAGACGGCAAGGGTCACTTCCAGAGCGCCGTCAACTTCGCAACTGGAGGCAATCCCAACGATGTCCAGATTGCCGACATCGATGGCGATGGCAGGGCGGATCTCATCATCGCAGACGGCAGCGTCAACGCGTACGTGCAAGTGATGCTGCAGGATCCCGCCAATCCGGGCCACTTCCTGCCCCCGACCAATTTAGCGGGGGCGACGATCCCTGCGGCCTCCAGCGGAACCACCGTGGCGACCTACACCGTTGCGGTCGGGGATTTGAACGGCGACGGCAAGCCGGACCTCGCCGTCACCAGCTTCGATTCCCAGGGCGACCACGGCAACGTGCGCATCTATCTGCAGGATCCCAGCCATCCAGGCAAGTTCCTAGCGCCTGTGGATGTCTCAAGTCCGGGTGAGGTGCGCCGCGTTCGGATCGCGGATGTGAACGGTGATGGCAAGAACGACCTGCTCGTCGGCAACGAAGGCCCCGGGCTCATCGACACCGCGGTCTTCGCGGGGGTCATGGTTTTCATCAATACCACGGCCGCAGGTGCCACGACCCCGACGTTCGCCGCTCCCATCACCTATTCCGACGCGAGCTACAGCCCGCCGCTCGAGATCGCGATCGGCCCTCTCACCGATGCCACCTATCCCGACATCGTGATGTGCAGCAGCGTGCCGCAGGGCATGGGCAGTGTGTCCGTGTTTCTGCACAAGCCGGGAGAGCCCGGCGTTTTCGTCTCGCCGCCCGCGGCGGCCTACAGCGGGCTCGGCAACACGGTGAGCTGTGCCATCGGCGATCTCAACCACGACGGAATCCTCGACATCGGCACGGCCGACAGCACCGGCGCCGCCGTGATGCTCCAGAGCAAGACGGCGCCCGGAACGTTCAGCCCACCGACACTTGCCGGCAGCTGATCAGGAGCGCAGGCGGCTGTGCCTGAAGCCGTAGCCGGCGTAGATCGCCAGCCCGAGGGCCGACCAGTACACGAGCCGGCTCCAAGTTGCGCTCGATAGCGCGAGCGTCATGCCGAGGCACACGCAGGTGCCGAGGATGCACGTGAACGGTGCCCACGGCACGCGAAAGGGCCGCGGTGCATCGGGCCGCTTCCTGCGCAGCACGAGCACGCCGATGCACACGACGGCGAATGCGAGCAGGATGCCGATCGAGATCAGATCGGCGAGCACATCGAGCGGAAACACGGCAGCGATGAGCGCGGCCACGACGCCGGTCAGCACGGTAGCGACGTGGGGGGTCTTGAAGCGCGGATGACAACGGCTCATGAGGGGCGGCAGCAACCCATCGTCGGCCATCGCGAGCAGAATGCGCGGCTGGCCGAGCAGCGAGGTCAGAATGACGGATGTCATGCCGGCGATCGCCCCGATCTTCACCAGCACGCCGAGCCAGCCGAGCTGCGGATGCGCATCGAGCGCCACGGCGACCGGCGCGTCGGCATCGAGCTTCAGGTAGGGCACCATGCCGGTCATGACCGCAGACATGCCGACGTAGAGCAGCGCCGAGATCACCAGCGCGCTGAGGATGCCGATCGGCAGGTCGCGCTGTGGATTGCGCGCTTCGAGAGCGGTGGTGGAAGCCGTGTCGAAGCCGACGTACGAGAAGAAGATGATCGCCGCGCCCTTCACGATCCCGCTCCAGCCGAAATGACCGAACTCGCCGCTGTTCGGGGGCACGTACGGCTTCCAGTTCGCCGCATCGACGTAGCCGATCCCCGCGATGATGAACACGACGATGATCCCGACCTTCAAAGTAACCATGAAGGTGTTGGCGCCCGCCGACTCGCGCACGCCGACGTAGAGCACCGCGGTGAGCGCCGCCACGATGAGCACCGCGGGTAGGTTGAGAAAGCTGCCCGTGCGGGTGAGATGACCGTGCTCGTCCGCGATGAACGGTGCGCTCACCAGAGCGTGTGGCAAGTGAATGTGAGCATCACCGAGCAGATTGATGACGTAGCCGGACCAGCTGACCGCCACTGCCGAGGCGGACATGCCGTACTCGAGCAGCAGGTTCCAGCCGATGAACCAGGCCACGGCCTCACCGAGCGTCGCGTAGGTGTAGCTGTAAGCACTGCCGGGCACGGGTAGAAAGGCGGCGAACTCCGCATAGCAGAGCGCCGCGAGACCGCTGCCGAAGGCCGCGATGAGCAACGAGAGGGTGACCGCCGGACCTGCGTGCCGGGCCGCGACAGTGCCCGTGAGCACAAAGATGCCCGTCCCGATCGTGGCACCGAGCCCGATCGCCGTGAGCGAGCGCGCGTTGAGCACGCGCTTGAGACGTTGGGCGCCCGCCATGTCGCGCGCCTCGACGACACGCACGGCGAGCAGTTGGCGCAGGATCGGGGTCATCGGGCCTGCGCGCGGCGGGGCGGGCGACGGGCACCGCGACGCGTCAGGCGGGTCAACCGTGTCATCGCTTCAATGTGTCACAACGTGGCGGTCAATGTCGAGCTTGAGGAGAAGTTGCGCTCCCGCTGACCTGCTCCTCGCCGGGTGAGGTTGGCAGATGGCGCTTCTGCAGCTCCGCAAGGCAGCAGCGCTCGAGCGCCTCGTCCGAGCTTGCGTGCCGCTCGCAGCCGATGCCGAGCCGATCGGCGCTGAGGTCCCCCCACTCGAAATCACCGCTGCCGTTGAAGAGATCGCCCACTTCCTTGCCGACACTCGCCAGGTAGGCCTCCGTGACACTGCAGTAGCGGGCGATCATCCCCGCGGCGTAGCAGTGAGCCTGCTTATCGGGGATGCGCGGCGGCAGCTTATGGGCGACTACGGCCTGCATGCACTCGAGGGAGGGCTGCGAAAGACGTTGGACACCGGTCGCGGTGGTGCAGCCCGCGACAGCGAAAGTGGCGCACACGACCGCGCCGGCGGCCCGGCCGGGGCGCAAGCGGCTCATCGGTGGGAGTTTAGCGCCGCAACTCTTCGAGGAGCACGGTCGGATGGCAGCCCTTGGTCACGTACGCGGCTGCTCCGCGTTGCAGGGTCTCACGCGCGACCGCATCGTTGGCGGTGCCGCTGAATACCACGATGCGCAAAGCCGGCACGCTCGTCGCCAGATCCTCGATCAGCGCCAAGCCGCTTCCGCCCTGAAGTCCCAGATCGAGAACCAGCCGGTTGGCGCGGGTATCGCGCACGGCCGGCATGACCGCCGCCGCGGAGGCGACGCGGCCGACACAGTGCATGTCGGGCTCGGCGTCGATGATCGCAGCCATCGATTCGCTGAGATCGATGTGGTTCTCGGCGATCAGCACGCGCAGCGGCTTGTCGAGGCACACGGAGTCTTCTTCCTGACATTTCGCAAGCTCGGCCGGCGAAGCAATTCGCGTTCCTGCCTGCAAGTCGCTCCGGCGCGCCCTGCTCATCCCGCCTCGATGCACCGCAAGAGCTCGCGCGTCTTCGCTTGCATGAGCGGCTGATCACCGCGCGATTCTACGTTCAGGCGCACGAGCGGCTCGGTGTTCGAGCCGCGTAGATTGAACCGCCAGTCGGCAAATTCGACCGACAGCCCGTCGGTAAAATCCACGGCGACGGCGCCTCGTTCGTAGTGGCGCTGCACGCGGGCGAGCACGGATTTTGCATCGCCCTCGAGATGGCGGTTGATCTCGCCGCTCGCGGGAAACAATCGCATCCGCTCGCCGACGAGCGCCGATAGCGGTGCGCCGCGCTCGCTCATCACCTGCAGCACGGCGAGCCAGGGCAACATGCCGCTGTCGCAATAATAGAATCTGCGGAAGTAGTGATGCGCGCTCATCTCGCCGCCGTAGGCGGCATCGACCTCGCGCATCTTCTGTTTGATGAAGGCGTGCCCCGACTTGCACAGCACCGGCTGGCCGCCAAGCCTTTGCACGATCTCGAGCGTGTTCCAGGTGAGGCGCGGGTCGTGCACGATGCGTGCGCCGCGCTCGCGCCGCAGGAACACCTCGGCCAGCAGACCGACGAGATAGTAGCCCTCGATGAACTGCCCCTGCTCGTCGAAGAAGAAGCAGCGATCGTAGTCGCCGTCCCACGCAAGTCCCACGTCGGCGCCGCTCTCCAGCACGGCGCGGGATGTCACCGCGCGATTCTCCTCGAGCATCGGATTGGGTACGCCGTTGGGAAAGCGCCCGTCGGGCTCATGCTGGATCTTGACGAACTCGAACGGCAGGTGGGGCTCGAGCCGATCGACGATGAGCCCGGCGCCGCCGTTGCCCGCGTTGACCACGACCTTGAGCTTGCGCAGCTTGCCGAGATCGGTGCACGCGAGCAGGTGCTCCACATAGCGGCCGCTTATATCGAGCGGCCGCTGCGTGCCGCGCTGTGCACGTGCAGCAGGCAGCTTGCCTTCCTCGATCAGGCTCTGAATGTCCTTGAGCCCGGTGTCGGCGCTGATCGGTCGCGACTCCGCGCGCACGAATTTCATGCCGTTGTAGTCCGGGGGATTGTGGCTCGCGGTGACCATGATGCCACCGTCGAGCTGCTCGGCGGCCGTGGCGAAATACACACCCTCGGTGCCCCAGAGCCCAATGTCGAGCACGTCCACGCCGCTTTCGGTGAGACCACGCGTCAAGGCGGCGCCGAGGCCCGGGCTTGAGAGTCTAATGTCGTGCCCGACCGCCACGCTGCGCGGCTTCACGAAGGCGGCGTAGGCCCGTCCGATGTCGTAGGCCAGTTGTTCGTTGATCTCGTCCGGAATGCGGCCGCGGACGTCGTAGGCCTTGAACGCTGTCAGCTTCGGCATGCTCTCCTACTTCGTGGTTCCCTCGCGCCCGTACCGGTCCTCGAGTCGCACGATGTCGTCCTCGCCCAGGTACGAGCCCGACTGGACCTCGATGATGTGCAGCGGAATCCTTCCCGGGTTCTCGATGCGGTGCTTCACGCCGATCGGAATGTAGGTGGACTGATTCTCCTCGAGCAGGAAGATCTCCTCGCCGCGTGTGATGCGCGCAGTGCCGGAGACCACGATCCAGTGCTCCGCGCGATGGTGATGCAGCTGCAGGGAGAGCGTCGCGCCGGGCTTCACCTTCAGGCGCTTCACCTGGAAGCGCTGCCCGTTCTCAACGCTGTCGTAACTGCCCCACGGGCGAAACACCTCGCGATGCAGGGAATGCTCGTAGCGTCCGAGCTCCTTCAGACGTCCCACGAGCTTCTTCACGTCCTGCACGCGATTCTTCGGGGCGACGAGCACGGCGTCCTTGGTCTCGACCACGACGTGATCCTTAAGACCGACGGCGGCGACCAGGCGGCTCTCCGAGTACAGGTACGAGCCGGAGCAATCCTCCGCGACCACGTCGCCTCGGGCGACATTGCCCGATGGATCCGGATCGCAGGCTTCGTGCAGCGAGGACCACGAGCCGACATCGCTCCAGCCTGCATCGAGCGGCACGACGAGCGCCCCCGCCGTCTTCTCCATCACGGCGTAATCGATCGAGTCGCTCGGGCAGCCCTCGAAGGTGGCGGCATCGATGCGCGTGAAATCGAGATCGGCCTTCGCGCGCTCGAAAGCGTCGCGACAGGTGCGAGCGATGCTCGGCGCGAGCCGCTCGAGCTCCTCGAGATAGCAACGCGCACGAAACATGAACATGCCGCTGTTCCAGTAGTGCTCGCCGGAGGCGACAAACTGCTGCGCCCGCGGAAGCGTTGGCTTCTCCACGAACTTCGCGATGCTGAAGGCTGCGCCCGCGGCCGCGCCGCGCTGAATGTAGCCGTACGCGATCTCGGCCGCGCGGGGTACCACGCCGAAGGTCACAAGGTGGCCCTGCTCCGCTGCGGGCAGCGCCGCGCGAACCGCTTGACGGAAGGGCTCCACGTCGCGGATCACGTGGTCGGCCGGAAGCACGAGCAGCACCGGATCGGTACCGGGGGCCGCCTTGAGGGCTGCGAGCGCTGCGAGCGCGATGGCGGGAGCGGTGTTGCGTCCGACCGGCTCGAGCACGATGGCGCCCGGAGTGCAGCCGAGCGCGCGCAGCTGCTCGGCGACGAGGAAGCGATGCGCTTCGTTACAGACGATGATCGGCGCGGCGGTCTCCAGATCCCGCAGACGCAGCAGGGTCTCTTGCAACATGGTGTGCTTGCCGATGAGGGCCAGCAGCTGCTTGGGATAGAGCTCGCGCGAGAGTGGCCAGAGTCGTGTGCCGGCGCCGCCGGAGAGAATGACGGGTGTGAGCATGGCGACACTGTATTGAGCGCGGCGGCTCGCGGCAACGCCGGCCATCGAAAACAGCTGCCTGACCGCGGGCGCTTCACATAAACCGTGTTGATGCTCACAGCCGGCGCGAGCTCAAGCGCCTTGCGGGGCTTTCGCCGGTGGGTCGAATGACGTCCGAAAACGGCTAGTAGGCGCGCGGGGAGCGGCGTAAGGTCGCGCTCATGTCAGACAGCCTGCAACTCGCGCAGCGCGTGCTCGAGCGCGCCCGGATCAGTCGCGACCCGCGCTTCGATGGCCGCTTTTTCGTCGCGGTCACCTCGACCGGTATCTACTGCCGTCCGGTCTGTCCGGCGCCGTCTCCGAAGAGCGCTCACGTGCGCTATTTCGCCAGTGCCGCGGCTGCCGCCGAGGCCGGCTTCAGACCCTGTCTGCGCTGCCGCCCCGAATCGGCACCGGGAACACCCGCATGGCTCGGAACCTCCGCCGTGGTACGCCGCGCGCTGCGGCTCATCCAGCAAGGGGCGCTCGATGAGACAAGCGTGGAGCAGTTCGCTGCGCGCATCGGCGTCGGCGCGCGCCACCTGCACCGGCTGTTCGTGCAGCACGTCGGAGCTTCTCCGAGCGCGCTCGCCCACACACGCCGGCTGCAGTTCGCGAAGCGGCTCCTCGATGAGACGCGGCTGCCGATCACCCAGATTGCGCTCGCGGCCGGGTTTGGCAGTCTGCGGCGCTTCAACGACGTCTTTCAGGAGACCTATGGGCGAGCGCCCCGTGAGCTGCGCGCCCGGCGCGCTGCAGGCAATGCACGCCGGGTCACGACCAGCTTGCCGCGCAGCCCTGCGGATCAGGTGGTGCTCAGGCTCGCCTATCGCCCGCCCTACGACTGGGAGCACCTCGCCGCCTTTCTCGCCGCGCGCGCCATTCCGGGCGTCGAGCACGTCGAGGACCACCGCTACGTGCGCACCCTGATGTTGGCGAGTGGCCCCGCGATCATCGGTGTACGTCCGCTGACGAACGCGAACGAGCTCGAGCTCAGCGTGCGCGGAGCACCGGCCAGCGCGTTGTTCGAGCTGACCCAGACGGCGCGCCGTGCTTTTGATCTGTCGGCCGATCCGGCGCTGACGGCCCGCGCGTTGCGCGCGGATCCGCTGCTTGCGGGACCCGTACGACGCCGCCCCGGCTTGAGGATCCCCGGCGTCTGGGATCCTTTCGAATGCGTGGTACGCGCCGTCCTCGGCCAGCAGATCAGCATCCGGGCGGCGCGTACGCTCGCCGCGCGTCTGGTGCTGCGCGCGGGACAGACGTTGCCACGCACCGAAGAGGGCCTGACCCATGTGTTCCCGACGCCTGCCGCAGTCCTCGGTGCGGACCTCACCGGATTGGGGCTGACGGGTGCGCGCATCGCGACGCTGACCTGCGTGGCACGCGCGTGCGTCGAGGGAACGCTCGATTGGAGCGCGCCACCGGATGAGCTGCTGGCGGCCCTGCAGAGGCTGCCGGGTATCGGCGCCTGGACGGCGCAGTACATCGCGCTGCGGGCCCTCGGCGAGCCCGATGCGTTTCCCGCCGCGGATATCGTTCTGAGGCGCGTGGCGGCCGCGGCGCGCAGGCCCTTGAGCCCACGTGCGCTCGAGCGGCGTGCGGAGGGCTGGCGACCATGGCGCAGCTACGCGGTCATCCATTTGTGGTGCGCGGCGAGCGAGGCCGCCCCCCGACTCGAGAGGACAAGGCAATGACGACGTATTGGCATGAGATCGACTCGCCCGTGGGAAGACTGCTGCTCGCAGCTCATGCGGGCCAGCTCAAGAGAGTGCACTTCCAGGCCGGCCCACACCGCCGGCAACCCGAGCCGGAATGGGTCGCCGACCCCCGACCTTTCACGAAGCTGATCGCTCAGCTGGAGGAATATTTCGCGGGGCGCCGGCGCACGTTCGAGCTGGCGCTCGCACCCGAGGGAACAGCCTTCCAGCTCACGGTCTGGCGTGCCCTGACCAAGATCCCCTACGGGGAGACGGTCTCCTACGGGGAGCTCGCGCGCCGGATCGGCAAGCCTGACGCTTCACGAGCGGTCGGGCTCGCGAACGGCGCCAATCCGCTGCCGATCGTCGTGCCTTGCCATCGTGTGATCGGGGCCGATGGCTCGCTCACGGGCTTCGGTGGCGGACTCGCCATCAAGAGCAAGCTGCTCGCGCTAGAGCGCGAAAGGCGCGGAACGCCGGCAGGGGAGGCCTCGCAGCTCGAGCTGTCGATCTACGCGAGGGACTTGCCCCGGCCGACTCCGTAGTACGTGAAGCCGAAGCGGCCGAGGACCGCGGGATCGTAGAGGTTGCGACCGTCGAAGATCAGGGGCTCCTTCAAGAGCTCACGCAGCCGATCGAAATCGGGACTGCGAAACTCCTGCCACTCGGTCGCGATGGCGAGAGCATCGGCTCCCTCGACCGCCTCGTAGGCATTGCGGCAGAGCAGGAAACGGTCCTCGCGCTCGCCATAGATGCGGCGTGCCTCCTCGAGAGCGACCGGATCGTAGGCCCGCACCCCCGCACCGGACCGCAGCAACATGTCGATGATGGCGCGTGCGGGCGCCTCGCGCATGTCGTCGGTGTTCGGCTTGAACGCGAGCCCCCAGAGCGCGATGGTGCGTCCCTGCAGCTGTCCCCCGAAGTGCTGCTGCATCTTGCGCACCAGGACTTCCTTCTGATGGCGGTTGACCGCCTCCACCGCGCTCAAGATCTCGGGCTGATGACCCACCTCGCGGCTGGAGCGGATCAGAGCCCGCACGTCCTTCGGAAAGCACGAGCCCCCGTAGCCCGTTCCGGGGTAGATGAAGCTGTAGCCGATGCGGGGGTCCGACCCGATGCCCAGCCGCACCTTCTCGATGTCCGCGCCGACGCGCTCGGCGAGGTTGGCGAGCTCGTTCATGAAGCTGATCTTGGTCGCGAGCATCGCGTTCGCGGCGTACTTGGTGAGCTCGGCGGAGCGCACGTCCATGACGATGAAGCGCTCGTGATTGCGCGTGAACGGCTCGTACAGCATGCGCATCAGCTCGACCGTGCGCGGGTTATCGGTGCCGATGATGACGCGATCGGGCTTCAAGAAATCCTGAACCGCCGCGCCCTCCTTCAGGAATTCCGGATTGGACACCACATCGAACTCCAATCCGGCCCCGCGTGTCTGCAGCGCGGCATCGATTTCCTCGCGCACCTTGTCCGCGGTGCCCACCGGCACGGTCGACTTGGTGATGACGATGCTATAGCGGCTCAAGTGCTCACCGATCGTGCGTGCCACGGCCAGCACGTAACGCAGATCGGCCGCGCCGTCCTCATCGGGCGGAGTTCCCACCGCGATGAGTTGAAAGAGCCCGTGCTCAACGCCCTTGCGGGCATCGGTGCTGAACTCCAGCCGGCTCGCCTCCCGATTGCGCTTGATGAGCGCCTCGAGACCTACCTCGTGGATCGGCACCTCGCCGCGATTGAGAGCCGCGATCTTCGCGGCATCCACATCGATGCACATCACTTGGTTGCCCGCCTCGGCGAGACAAGCTCCGCAGACGAGGCCCACATAGCCGGAGCCGAAGATGGTGACGCGCATTTAAGATGTTGATATTAGAGAAAGAATACGCATGCTAGATGAGCAGACGCCGGCGCTCAAGAGCGCTGAGTCCGCGCGGTCGGATTAAGTCTCAATACTGGCGCGGTGCGCACCCTATGCCGGCACGCTCACGACTTCGAGCGTGGGCAGCGGAAACACCAGCTTGCGCCCGGCAAACCGGCGGTTCGTCGCGAAGAACTTGCGGAAGTGCCACGGCAGGACGAGCAGATAATCAGGCGCGGAGGCGAGCACCTCGTCCTCGGCAAGGATGGGTAAGCGCGTGCCCGGCGTATAACGTCCGAATTTCTCCTCGTTCACTTCGCCGACGGACTCGATCTGCTCGGGCGTGACACCGCAGTACTGCAGGATGACGTTACCCTTGGTGGAGGCGCCGAGCGCACACACGCGCTCTCCCCTTTGCCTCACATTCACCAGGAAATCGCGCAGCGCCGCACGGCTCTCCCGCACCCGTACGCGAAACGCCTCGTACGGCGCAAGACTATCGAGCTCTTTCGCGCCCTCCTCCTGCAGGACACGCTCGATCGTACCGCTTGGCTGCCGCTTCGACTCCGCACGCGCGGCGAGCACCGAGAAACTCCCGCCATTCACGTCGTTGAACTCCACATCGAGCAGCTTGAGGCCCGCCCGTCGCGCCATCCAGTGAATCTGTTTGAGGGCGTAGTACTCCAGGTGTTCGTGGCACACGGTGTCATAGGAGTTCGATTCCAGCATCGACGGCAGATAGCTCTGCTCGAACACCCAGATGCCATCCTGAGCCAGTGCCTCCCGGATCTCCCTCATGAACTGCAACGGACTCTCCAGGTCGTAGAACATGGAGAACGAGGTGATGACCTTCGCCTGCCGCTGCGGAAAATTCGCTGCGAGCGTTCCCACGGAGAAGAACTCCGGGACGAGCTGTACGTGTTCAGGGTAGTACCGCTTGAACTTGAGGCCGGTCGGATCGATGCCTACCAGCGTGGCGCCTGATTGCGGATACGCGCTGAGCGTCGTGCCATCGTTGCTGCCGATGTCGAGCACCAGATCTCCGGCCCCAACGGTGAGGATATCCAGGATGCGGCGCACTTTGGCCTGCAGATGCCGCACCATGCTCGCATTGAGGCCCGAGCGATAGCCATAGTTCTCACCGTACATCTCGCTCGCGTCGTACGTGTGCTCGAGCTGCACCAGGCCGCACGCATGCTCGGACGTGGCGCACTTCACGAGGCGCAGCGGACCTCGGGTCGGATCGGCTCCGGCCGCACGGGGAAATACGCCCGTGAGCGTCTGCTCGCCAAGGTCCAGCACGGGCTCCAGATGTTTGCTTCCGCAGATGCGGCACGCGGAGATTCTTCGGTAAGCCGTCAACGCTGCCGATTCCTTCTGTCGCTCAGCGCCTCGACATCGGCATCCACCATCATGTGCACCAGATCACGAAATCCCATCTGTGGAACCCAGCCCAACTGGGTGCGCAGCTTGGTTGCATCGCCCACGAGCTGCACCGGCTCGAGCGGCCGATAGGCGGCCCTATCGGCTTCGTGCACGAACTTGCGATAGTCCAAGCCGACGCGTTCGAAGGCCAGCTCGCACAGCTCGCGAACCGAATGGGTCGCGCCGCTCGCGACCACGTATTCGTCCGGCCGCGGGGCTTGCAGCATCAGCCACATCGCGTGCACGTAATCCCCGGCAAAGCCCCAGTCGCGGCGCGCATCGAGATTGCCGAGCGCAAGCGATTCAGCCAAACCTAGCTTGATGCTCGCCGCGCCCTGAGTCACTTTGCGCGTCACGAAATCAAGGCCCCGTCGTGGACTTTCATGGTTGAACAAGATGGCGGAGCACGCGAATAACCCGTAGCGTTGGCGATAGATCCGCACCATGTAGTGTGCATAAAGCTTGGCCGCACCGTAGGGGCTGCGAGGCCTGAACGCGGTGCGTTCCGATTGCGGGCTCTCGCTCGGCTCGCCAAAGATTTCCGCGCTCGACGCCTGGCACAGGCGTATCTGCGGGTTGACCCCGCGGATGACATCGAGAATCCGCGTGACCGCAAGGCCATTGATCTCCCCGATGTCGATGGCGGGATCGTACATTCCTGCGCCAGATGCATAAGCACCGAGATTGTAGAACTCGCAGGGACGGCAATCGCGTACTAGCTCCTCGAGCCTGCGCTCATCGCGCAGATCCCATGGCAGCAGCCGCACGCTCCCGCGCAGCGACTCCGGCAACCTCGGCGCAGCGCTCGTAGGGTCTCGAGTGGTTCCAAACACCTTGTAGCCGCGTCCCAGCAGTGACTCGGCGAGGTACAGGCCGTCCTGACCCGAAACTCCCGTGATGAAGGCTGCGGGCTGCGAGTTGCCGCTCACAATGCCACCAGTTGGGACTCGAGTTCCGCCGCGCTGCGCTGCCACGAGAACTGCTCCCTGGCAAAGCGCTGTCCCGCTGCCGACAATCGCGCCCAGTCCTCCCCTCGCAGCAGCCCGACGACGCGCTTCGCAAAACTCTCGGGCGCATCTTCGATCCAGAGGTCCCTGCCCGAGGACGCACCGATTCCACTGTTACCCGCACTGGTGGTAACGACCGGCGTAGCCCACGACAGAGCCTCCAGAATCTTGGTCTGCGCGCCGATCTTGAGCCTGATGGGACAGATGCTCACCCTGGCGCGCCGCATGTACTTCGCAATGTCGGGAACCATCCCCGTGATCCGTACCCGATCGCCAAGCCCCGCCGCAGCGGCGCGAATGCGCGGGTCCGGTCGCGCACCGACGATCCAGAGCACCGCGCTCGGATGCTCCCTCAGCACCAGCGGAAAGATCGAGCTCAGGAAATGCAGAGCTCCATCAACGTTGGGCGGATGAAACATGTTCCCCGTGAGGGCGATCATTCCCTCCGTGCGCTCATCCCACCCTGCGATCTCTTCGGGCGCTCTCACGTCGACGCCGTACGGGACGCGCCCTACGCTGGCCAGATCCTGACACCGCATCAGGTCCGATCGATCGGCCTCCGAGAGCACGAGAATCCGCCCGAGCTTCGCCAGGACGGCTCGCTCATAGCGCTGCATGACTTGCGTATGGATGCGCAATTTCATGCGCTGCCAGGGAGTCCACAACGACAACTGCTGCATGCGCTGCAATCGCATGGACTGTGGATCCTCGATATCGACCGTCGCGCGTCCGAGCAGTTGCGGCGGACAATACTGCACCGACATCAGTCCGTAGATGAGCATAGCATCGTAGCTGTTGCGCGCGAGCAATTGACTCACGCGCACCTGCATCTCGGGACAACGGCACTCCGCGACGAGCGGCGGCACACCGCGCGCGATCTGGATCCATTTCTGCCGTGCCGAAGGCGGTGCACGCGCCACGAACTCGCAGCTGTCGAGAAAATCCATGCGGTCGGCAAAGTTGCCTTCGAGATCACTACAGACGAAGTGCACGGAATGAGTCTTGGCCAGCTCGCGCATCTGGTGATAGGCGATGATTGAGCTTCCCACACGGGGCGGAAACGGGTAATAGGCGCCAATGACGAGTAGCCTCATCGCCGGTTCATAGCCATCCGCAGCGAGGGGCGCTGCTCAAATACCCGCCGTCGATCCCTAGTCAGATGCTGACGAGTTCTTGGTCAGCGATCAGTTGAAACTGCTGCTCACTCGGCATGTGGAATGTCTTCAATTGATGCTGGTTCTCGGCGAACTCCAGCCCTCTGATCGCCTGCAAGAAGGAGCTGGCAAAAAATCTTGGCTCTACGAAAAATCCGTTGACCCCATGCCTGTTCACAGTGACGAAGCGATAGCCGTAGCGGTCAAAGAGCTTGCGCCACAGGGCGATCGATGCGCCATAGTAAAGATGCGACGGATGCGCCGCGGTGAACGTGAAGTCGCTCCTATACTTCACCGTCACGCTTCGATCCGGGCCGTAGACTGAATTGTATTCCACGACAAATATCTTAGGCCTAAAGCCGCCGTCCAAGATAGCGCGGGCGATATAGTAGTCGTTCCCGTCGATGTCCAATGACATCACATCAGGGTCCGTGTGAAATGCTAGAGAGTGCAATTGTGAGATGCTCTCCAAGCTAACGAAGAGGTTGCAAAAATCGACGCCGATACTAAAGCCGGTCATCATCCGCTCAGCTCGCTTCACGAGCGCTCTACTGCCTTCGACCATGAGTCCGCTGAACTGCTCTGCGACGAGGAGCCAAGCACAGTTGTTTTGAATACCGTCGGCGCACCCGATCTCGATGAAATAGCGATTCTCGCTCAGCAGCTGCCTGCGCAAGACATCTATGATCCCATCTTCGCCGTTCTGGCTGAAGCCGGAAAATTCCCACGTCGCCGGCCGAGTCAGGTCAATTTGTCGCGATTGCATCATCACCGCCCCCTTGGCCAAGGCGATCGAGATGCGCTGGCGGTCCCGGATATCCCTCAAGTAGGTCGTGAGTCTGGAAATCATCTGACACCGTCAAGAGGCTTCAGGATTTGCTTGCACATGGCCGGCTTCGCTTGTTGCTGGATAATGGGCTCAGAACTGCCGCGCGCAGGGCAGGAGAGATGGCGAGGAGCAGCAACGCGGCACACAACGCGAGGGCGCCGCTGAAGATCAGATTGCTCAGCGGCGCGCGCTCCGGCCCGCCGTACAGGTGAAAACCGATGCCGAAGATCGCAACTGTCAGCAATAGCGGAATCCCAACGTCGCGACTAAGCCAACGCAAGGCCAGACCCTTCATGAGCACTCGATGATTCAGCCACGTTCCGAATAACAAATACACGACTCGCACCGCGAGCCACGCGAGCGCTCCGCCAAGCGCGCCATACTTGAGCGCCAGAACGAGAATCACCGGGACCATGACGACGAGCAGAACTGCATTGATCGTCAGCGGAATGCGTGGCCTGCCGGAGGCGAGCTGCAGCGCATAGGAAATGTTCATCATGCCGTGAATAGCGGTGCCTAGGACGAGCAGCCTGAGCAACGGGGCCACGGCCTCCGCGACATGGGCGCTACGCGTCCAAACGAAGACGACATCTCTTGCGTCGAATGCCAAGGCCATTGCGATCGGGAACAACACGGTCGCAAGCAGGCGTGTGAACAACCCGTATAGACGCGCAACATCTTGGGTAGCTTCCACGGCTATCAAAGCCGAGAAGCGCGCGAACATCACGTTGAACACGGGCACGATGAGAAGTTGCAGTCCGTTGGCAACCGTGCCCGCTAAGGAGTAATAGCCAAAGTTCTCCAGAGTCAGGATCTTGCTGAGCACGATCTTATCGAGCTGCATGAAGGTAAGGCCCGCCAGCGCGAGGCCGATCATGCCAACTGAAAACCGCCATACGGCTGCGAGCTCGGAGAGCTCGAAGCGAGCCTCCGTGGAGCGCCGCACCGCGCGCCAAGCGGCCTGACGCATCGCCAGGGCCAGCATGAGTCCGGCGAGGGCTTGCCAGACAAAGAACGCTTCGATCGTCGGGGACACGAAGGCAAGAATTCCGACGGCTCCCAAGGTTGCGAGCGTCATCGCGACCGCCGAGATCGCACTCGTGACCGTCACGCGCTGCAGTCCTAGCAGTGCGCTGGTATAGATCCCGACCGGCCAACGACAAGCGATGACGACCCCAATCAGCATAAGCGCCCGCTCTACACTCGCGCGCGGCAGGTGATTCACTTGCAGCCAGTGATTGGCGATTACATGAGCGGACGCCAGAACTGTGGCGCCGATGAGTGCGCCAATGACGCAGTAGACAACGGCGAGCGTGTGCAGCAGATTGCGCGCCTCAGGAAGTTGCCCAGAGGCTGAGTATCGTGCGATCTGCCGATTGATCGTTGGTGCCAAGCCGAAATCGAGTAATTGGAACAGAGCCTGCAGTGTCGTGAAGAAGCCGATCAACCCGTAGGCCTCGACACCCAGGTACTTGAGGTACAAAGGCACCACCGCGAAGCCGAGCACCGCGGTCCAGATGGCACTCGCAAACCCCGCGATCAAGTTCGGCCCCAGTCTCATAGGATCTGCCGATCGTTAGGCAGTCTTGATGCCTATGAAAGTGCCCCGCCCCAGGTAGCGATAGCTACCCCTTGTCATTTCGCAGGCAATGTCCGGGCCTAGATTGTCGAACTGCTCGAGCACTAAAGAGAAGCCGCAGTCCTTGATTGCCTGCAGGAGATACTCCCGCTGTATCCAGAACGACCGTCGATTGCTCCATGAGGCCCAGCGGAATTTCTCGCGGTCGCGAAATTCACGGGCGCTTGCGAATTCCGAGAACCAGCGACCCGGTAGCCCTTCGTTATCCGTCAGGAAGGACAACTTGTGAGTCGTCGTGCCCGTATGTCTCAGGGGAATGACACGGGAGATGGCACGCCGCAAGCGTCGCGGCCGAATGATGCTCGGGGAAGCGCCAGCCTCGGAAAAATGTGTCTGCAGGATCAACATCCGCCTCGTAACCTTCGACAACAAGCTCAGGAATTCGCGCGGCTTGTCCAAGTGATAGAACAGGCCGCAGCAAAAGATCACATCGAATGAGCCATGCTTATCGAGATTCCAGACATCGTCGCGGACGAATTCCAAGTTTGGCAGATTTACCCGCGACTTGACGTAATTACACGCGGCGATATTCGACTCGCGGACATCGATGCCGACTGCCCGGAAGCCCATGCGCGCAAATTCGACGGTGTAGCCACCTTCGAGACAACCGAGGTCGCCGATACGCACCTGACTCCTGTCGCCGGGAAAAGTCACCTCGAGAAGACGCTTGGCTCCCAAAAACCAGGGATGAACGTCCATCGAAGCGCCGGCCTCGGGCTTCGTATAGGTGCCATCGTCCAATCTGATGTTGTGGGCTGTGAAGCTAATCGCTGTTTGCACTTTCGAACTGCCTAAAGATCGTGGAGTTCTGCTTAGCGCGGCGCGCCGCGCAACAATTGCTCGCCGCGTGCCAGCCGCAAGTCGCAGTCCACCATCTCGGTCACCAGCGCTTCGAAGGATATTTTGGGCGCCCAGCCCAGCTTGGCTCGAGCTTTGCTCGCGTCTCCGAGCAGCGTATCGACCTCCGTCGGCCTGAAATAGCGTGGGTCCACCGCGACGACGCAGTTGCCCCGCGCGTCATATCCCTTCTCATCGAGACCCTTACCGCGCCACTCTATTGCCATGCCGAGCTTGCCCGCGGCGACCTCGATGAACTCACGCACGCTGTACTGAGCGCCCGTGGCGATGACGTAGTCGTCCGGCTCCGGCTGCTGCAGCATCAACCACTGTGCCTCTACGTAGTCCCGGGCGTGTCCCCAGTCGCGTCGGGCATTCAGGTTGCCGAGATAGAGACGCTCCTGGGTGCCCAGCTTGATGCGCGCCAGGGCACGCGTGATCTTGCGCGTCACGAACAGCTCGCCCCTTGTAGGCGATTCGTGATTGAACAGGATCCCGTTGCAGGCGAAGATCCCGTACGCTTGCCGGTAGTTGATAGTGATCCAGTGGGCGTACAGCTTCGCTACCCCGTACGGCGAGCGCGGTCGGAACGCGGTCCGTTCGTTCTGCGGAGTTTCCTGCACCGTCCCGTAAATCTCGGACGTCGAAGCCTGATAGAACCGGGTGCGCTTGTCCAAGCGCAGGATACGAATCGCTTCGAGTATCCGCAGCGTCCCCAGCGCGTCGGCGTTAGCCGTGTATTCCGGGTCTTCGAAGGACACCGCGACATGACTCTGTGCCGCCAGGTTGTAGATCTCGTCCGGTTCCGTCCTCTCGATGGCATGCACGAGGCTGCTCGTATCCGTGAGGTCTCCGTGCCGCAGGAACAAGCGCGCCTCGGGATCGTGGAAATCCTTGTAAAGATGATCGATGCGGGCGGTGTTGAAGAGCGAGGTTCTGCGCCTCAGCCCGTGCACGACATAGCCCTTGCTCAGCAGCAGTTCGGCCAGATACGCTCCATCCTGCCCCGTGATGCCGGTGATCAAGGCCCGTTTCATCGTGTCGCTCCTAGGATGTCTTGCTCTGCGCGCCGCCGACCTGATCGTGGATGGACCAGGGGGCCTGTGCTCGTTCGATGGAACAAGAAGCGCGCCGGATCAGCTGCCGGTGGGTGTCTGCGACCCGATCTACCTTTCCGTAAAGCTCAAGATTGTAGGGAGCGACCCAGGTCTGCACAACCTCGCGCACATCAGTGGGTCTGACTCGCTGCCGCGCTCGCGGGAGCCTTGAGCCGATGGATCGCCGCGCGCTCTCGAAACTACTCTTGGCTACGACCGCAGGCGCGGCCGGACCGGGCCATCCCGAGCCGCAGACGAGCTCGCCCTGGCAGGCGCTCAATCGCAGCCTGTACGTGCGGGTACCGCCGGGCAGCTACCCGGTGGGACAGAAGCTGCAGACTACACTGCAGAACACGATCATCGGTGAGAGTCGCCAGTCGAGCGTGCTCTTACCCGCGCGTTTCGCGGATTACGTGCTCGAGGTCGGCAACGGAACGCCCGGGCCCAATGCGGGCACGATACAGCGCCTGCGTTTCTACGGCGCTCAGGGCAATCTTGGTTGTCTCCACATGAACACACTGAGCCACATGTGGCGCCTGGAGGAGCTGCTCTTCAGCGGCGGTCCTTGTCCTGCGCTGGTCGTCGACAACTGCTGGGACTCGAACTACTGCGACATCGATGTCCTCGGCCACATCGGCCCACCGGGCGACCCGGCCCGAGGCGCATCGGTCATCTTCCGCAACGGCTGCAACAACATTTACTGCCGAGGCCTGCGCATCGAGGGCGCCTTGAGCGGTGGCCTTTACATTGATGGTGCACCCATCTACATCGTGACAGGCAAGATCGATGATGGGTTCGGCGCGCCACAGTCGGCGCCGGCCATTACGATCTCGGCGAATGGCTTTCTCGTTGTGGACGATTTCTATCTGGGTGGGATGCGCGATCAGTTCCACATCGATATCGCCGGATCAGTGCGCCTCGGCAACGTGCTGCTCGATGGTGGCACGAACCGACCAGCCGCCATCAACGACCGACGGGCGTGGCGCCACTTCAACGCGCAGACGTTTACGCGCGCTGCGGAGACTTTCTTCGGGCCTTACCTGCCATTGCTGGACCTCGGGACGGCTCAGTTCCGGAGGAGCCACGCGAGCGTTAGCACGCTCACGCCGGCTGCCATCTACAGTCGTATTCATCCGCTTCGCCAGGTCCAAAACCTCGCGACACTCGCAAACGCCGCCGACGACGACGATAAGATTCGGGTGAGCACGACCCTCAAAGCGCGCCACGACGATCTCTTCAAGAACTCCTTTCTCGTGCACAACGCTACCGGCACGGTGGCCCGCAGCACGCCCGATGCCCGGCGCCGCATCCTGCGCTCCTTCACCGACGGCAAACTGTTGCTGCAAGGCAGTCAGCCCGTGACCCTCGATGCAGATTGGTCCGTCGAGTACTGCGCGAGCCACAGCACACCGCTGCGCCATCGCAACGCGGTGCTCGACCGAGACCAGAACCTGTTCGCGCGGGTGGCGCAATCGCTCGTGATCTCCAGCCCTCTCACCTACGTGTCCGTAGCTGCAGATCCAGCCTACGGAACGACGAAGCTGCGGCTGCAAGGTGCGGACTTGCCGCACGGTGAGGATCTGCGCGGTCTGTATCTCATCGACAATGCAACCGGGGAACCCTTCTACATTCAGTACGGCCTGGATGCCCGGGACTTCATCGGCGTGATCTACGATCGCCGGGGCGCGCTGCGCAGCGAGCACACCTTCAGTGTGGTGGCCGGGTATGCGGCCGATGTCGAGGTGCGCGGCGAGGTGGCCACGTGGCGCTTCGCCGGCCGGCAGCACCGTGCCGCGCTGCGCGAACTGAGCGAGGCGGGCTACGATGCGGAACAGGTGCCGCTCTGGGACTTTCTTTGGCCTGAGCAGGCAGGCTATCTCGAGCGCATTGCCGTTACGACTTCCTCGGTCGTCATCGATGTCTCGCACGGCAGCGAATTCGAGCTGACTGTCGCCCATCCTGGCGACTTCTCCATCCTCAACCCGCGCGCCGAGCTCGTCCCATCGGGACAGCGCCTCACCATTACTATTCGCAACATTTCAGCGACGACTCTGGGTACGGTCACGTGGGACAATTCCTACCGCTTGGCTCCGTGGCTCAGTCCAGCGTCCAATCGGAGCCGCTCCATCGAGTTTCGCTTCGATGGACATCGATGGATGGAGATTGCTCGTACGCCTGCAGATGTACCCGACTGAGCAGTTCGGGCGTTGTAACACTTGTGTAATCTGCCTTTAAGCGCTAAAAGAGTCTAGTAAGGCCGCTGAAAGCTGGCCGCGGGCGAAGAACGAGGAGAAATCGGGCGTGAATGTATCCGGACGACCGCCGGGCTGGGCGCTAGCCGTTGTTGCCCTGAGCTTTCCCGCTCTGGCTTTCGCTTACATCGATCCGGGCACGGGCGCCTATGTCATCCAGACGGTCATCGCTGTGGTCGGGGCCGCGTTGTTCTACGTGAGCCGTCCCATTCGGTTTCTCAAGGACTTGTTTCGCCGTCATCTAAAACGAGACTCGTCGAACTGAGAAGCGCGTCGTCTCCTGAACTGCCCTCGACCAGGGATGCCCTGTCCGGGGCGAATGCTCCGACGCTGACCTCGAGAGGCACTTGGGTCACGTCCCTCGGCCTCGCATTGCTCTACTGCTCGGCGTATTACCTCCCGGAGATCGGGATCGAGCACTCCTACTGGCTACCACGGGCAGGCCCGGACATCGTCGTGCCGACGGTGATCGCGTGCCTCGTGCTGGTGCCACTCACGGCGATCTGGCAGGCCCGCGGCCTGGGGTCATTCAAGCGCGGCCTCTCGCTGGACGTTCTAGCGCCACTTGCCATCCTCACGTTCATCGCGCTGCTCGGCATTTTCAGTGCCGCGGGATACTCGGCGATGAGCATCGCGCTCCTGCTCGCGGGAGCCGATGCGAAGGTCGAGCTGACCCGCTGGGTACGGATTGCGATCGTGCTCGTGGGAGTCTCACTCGTGGGGGGGATTCTCTACACACTGCGCGCACGCTGGTCATCCTGCGTGCGCGCGCTGGCGCTGCTCGGCTTCGTGTACGCGGGACTTGCGGCCCTGCGACTCAGTGACTATCCGCACATGGGATTCGGCACGGCCGGCGAGCGGACATCGACCCCTCGCGGGGTTGATTGCGCTGGGTGCACGCCTGACGCGCGACAAGCCCCGCGCGAGGTGGTGTGGATCATCTTCGACGAGCTCGATTACGGTCTGACGCTCGGCTCGCCGGTCTTGCAGCAGGCGGATGCGATTCCCAATCTCAGAAGACTGAGCCGCATGGGCGTTTCCGCTGTGCAGGCCTACTCCCCCGCTCGGGACACCGAGGCGTCTCTACCCGCATTGTTGAGCGGTTATGCACTTGCGGGGCTGAGGTTCGATGAGCGCGGCGATTTGTGGCTGCGAACGCGCAATGCGGGCACGCACAGGTTTCAGGAGGCAGACAGCATCTTCGGCCGGCTGCCGGCTGGACCACGCAGTGCGGCCATCCTGGGGTATTTCCACCCGTACTGCACCGTCTTCCATTCGGTCGCGCCCTGCGAGGACTTCTCCGAGGCGAACGTCGGTCGTTGGTACGACGCGTTGCTGTTCTTCAGCCAGCCGGTCATCGCCGCGGCGCGCTGGCTGCCAGGTTCAGTCCATCTGCCCGGCAGCCTCTTTCGCACCTTCGAGCCGATGTATCGCATTACCGAGCACACGGTGCAGGACTTTCCGCACTATCTTTCCCTGAATGACAAGGCCTTGGTGTTCATTCATGTGAATCTACCTCACCCACCCGGGGACTACGTGCAGCGCGCTCTGCACTACTCATCGCCGGGCAACGACCGGGAGAGCTATCGGCGCAACCTGCGCCTGGTCGACCAGCTGACCGCAGAGGCTCTCGAGCTGCTGCAGAAGCGTGCCGGGACGCAGGAGCTGCTCCTCGTGGTGTCCTCGGATCACTGGCTGCGCATCGATTCACCGAGCACTCCGAAGACCATTCCGTGGATCGCCTGGCACGTGGGTGAATCGAAAGGGGCGACCATCACCGCTCCGATCAGCACGGTGCACACCTCGGAGCTCGTGACGGACTTTCTGGCCGGGCGCATCCGGCAGCAGGACGACATCGTCGCCTGGTGGCAAGGCAAGGCCTTCTATCCCACCTTGATGCCGCACAATTTCAGATACTGAGCGGATGTGGCAGCGACTCTCCTGGAGAGACCCCTCCGGCTTCGTGGTGCGTGAGGGACGGCGTGTCTTTCGCGCGGTCGCTTCGAGCGCGGTCCCATGGGCCGACAAACTGCTCGCTGCCGAGTGGTTCCAGCGCCATGTCCGGTCTGGACACATACCGGAGTCGCGCTGGGTCGAGCACGGACCGGCCGATTATCCAGGGCCTTTCGAAGGTCGCTGGATAGAGCACGCGCCGCTCACGTTTGCTGCATATCCTCATGAAATCTCGGCACTGCAGCTCCACGAAGCCGCCAGACTCACGTTGCAACTGGCGCTCGATGCGCTCGAGAACGGCTGGTCACTCAAGGACGCCTCGGCCTGGAATGTCCTGTTCGACCGCGGCCGACCGGTTTTCTGCGATTTGCTCTCGTTCGAGCCCTGGGAGCCATCGCCGACCTGGACGGCCTACGCGCAGTTTCAGCGCTGCTTCATCATCCCTCTGCTCGTCTTCCGGAAAGCCGGCATCCCGCCACGGACGTGGTTCCTGCGAGATCGCGACGGGGTGACGCCGGAGGCCGCTCGCAAAATCCTCTCGGGAGTGGCCGCGTGGACACAGCCGGGACTTGAGGCCGTCACTTTGCCGGCGTTGACCTCCGGTGGCGGCAAGCAACTGCACCGGACCGCGAGCGAAGCCCCGCCGGGTAAAGACAGGAACCGCCGGGCGCGACGGCATTTCGCTCCGGATGTGAGCAAGCATGTGCTCCGCTCCACGCTGCGGCGTCTCTCGAGGCACGTCGAATCACTGCGCCCTGCAACCAGCAAGTCGGCGTGGCTAGGGTATGAGTCGGAGCGTGACCACTACAGCGCTGCGGACCTGGCACAGAAGAGTGCTTTCGTTCGTGAAGCACTCTGTGAGAACACGATTCGCACCGTGCTGGACCTCGGCAGCAATACGGGTGAATACAGCCAATTGGCGGCCGAGCTCGGCAAGATCGTCGTCGCCGTGGATTCGGATGATGCATCCCTTCAGCGCCTCTATGAGCGCACCCTCACTTCCGGTGCAGATATCACACCGTTCGTCCTCAACATTGCACGCCCGCCGCCCCCGCTCGGCTGGATGAATCGCGAAGTCCCTGGATTTCTGGAGCGGGCACGACAGCACTTCGATTGCGTGCTGGCACTCGGGCTCATGCACCACCTGGTGATCACCGAGCGGGCACCGCTCGCGCAGATCGCGGCGCTTCTGGCACAGCTCAGCCGGCACACCTTGGTCGTCGAATGGATCGAGCGCGACGATCCCCGCTTTCAGGAGCTCGCGGGGCCGAACCTCCTGCTGTATCAGTCGATCGGCCGCGAAGCATTCGAGCAGTCGCTCGCCGAGTATTTCGCGGTGCGCTGCGTACTGCGTTTATCGAGTGGCACCCGCACGCTCTATCGATGCACGCTGCTGCACCGAGACACGACGGTAAGCGCTGAGTAAGGGGATAGCCGGCGGGCGGCCCCCTAGTAGGCGCCGCCGCCACCCAGAACGACGCGCGTCGTTCGCAGCAGGATATAGAGATCGAGCAGGAGGTTCTGCCTGTATACGTAGTACACATCGAGCGCGACGCGACGCCGATAATCGGTGTCGTTGCGTCCGGTCACCTGCCACAGCCCGGTAATACCGGGCTTGGCCGACAGATACACGGGGAGTGAGCGGCCGTAGCGCATGAGCTCCTCGCGCACCACCGGCCGGGGTCCGACGAGGCTCATTTCACCGCGCAACACGTTCCAGATCTGGGGCAACTCATCGAGGCTTGTGCGTCGCAAAAAACGACCGAGCCCCGTGATGCGGGGATCATTCCGCAGCTTGTGATCCCGAAGCCATTCGGCCTTGAGCTCCGGATGCGCCTCGAGTAACGCGCGCAGCGCGCGATCGGCATCGGGCACCATCGTGCGGAACTTCAGGCACTCGAACATCCGGCCATCGCGCCCCACGCGCCGGTGGCGATAGATGACGGGCCCGCCCGCCCGGCGCAGCAGCACCACGATCCCGACGATCAGCGGCGAGAACACCAAGCCGAGTGCGATCGCCCCGACTATATCGACCACTCTCTTGAGTGCGGCTCGAAAGGACCAGCTGCGAACGACGCGAACGGTATCGGGCGCGGATCGCAGGAAGACCTTCTGATCCAGCACCGGAACGAGGCGGGGTAAGCGCTCCTGCACCACCTCTCGCACATCCGGCGCATGCTCGTGAGGCGATCCGAAATCCGTCTCGATGTCGCGCTGTACCCAGCGGGCGCGACGCACCACTTGGGGTCGCACCGCCGCAGCTCGAGCACCAAGAGAGGGTAAACGAGGATCCGACGCCTCACTTACCTGTTGCGGCAATGCAAGTCTCCTTCCCAAAACCCGCGAAGGGCATCAATGTCGCAAAGCAGCGACGTGTCAATTACCAAATCGGCCCAAAAAAATGCCGCACTGCCGCTCTAGCCGAGGCGCTTGTCGCACAAACGCCGGAGCGGCGGCAACGTTGACATTCTCCTGTCCGACGGCCACGGCACGTATCCAGTGGGTGCTCGCAGAAGCCGGATTTGTTTCGAAGCAAGCGATGGACCTGGACGGCAACGGTATGGACGACGATGCAAATGCCGTTCCGCCCACGGTCGGAGAGCGCGATGGAAGGGCTCGATAACTCCTGAGCTTTTCAGAACCGGACGCTCTCTGCGCGTTCCACGTCTCAACCTTGACAGTATACAGACTACCTTGGCAGCTGATAATAACGCGGCGGTCAATAGTTAATAGTTGGCAACTAGTCTTACCTGCTCATGAGATTGGGTATGGTATGGAGCACTCCTTGCCCCTTTTTCGGACAGCGGATCGCCACAGCGCACCATTTTGCGGCTCGCGCCGCGCTTCGCGTCCATCGCACGGAAAAAGACCAACACTCGAGAATGCGCATGATTCTGCTGCCGGCAGCTGACTACGACGTCGTCGGTTCGGCCGTGCCGTACAAAACGCCCCCGCAGGAGCTCGAGCGCGCTATCGACCAGTTTCTCGCCGTCCCGCTGCAGACTCATCTCTGCATCATCGACAACTCGCCGACGCCGCTGCCCTGGACACGTGGCAGGTACGATCCTGCACGTGTCAGCTACTTGTTCGCAGGGCGCAACCTCGGCTATGGCCGAGCGCACAACCTCGCCATACGCGCCGCGGCGGGCCGGTCTCGCTTCAACCTGGTGATGAACACCGACATCCGCTACACGCCCGACGCCGTATGTCGGATGGTCGACTTTCTGGAACGCAACCCCCAGGCCGGTATGGCCGCGCCGAAGATCTGCTATCCGGACGGCTCGCTGCAATACGTCTGCCGACTGCTGCCGACCCCTGCGAACATGCTGCTGCGGCGCTTCCTGCCGCGTTCCTCGTGGACTGAACGCGCCGATCGGCTCTACGAGCTGCGCTGGTGGAATCACCAATCGGTGGCCAACATCCCCTATTTTCAGGGTTCGTTCATGCTTCTGCGCACGCAGCTATGCAACCAGATCGGCGGCTTCGACGAGCGGTTCTTTCTCTATGGCGAGGATATCGACCTCACCCGGCGCATGCACGAGATAGCCCAGACGCTTTACGTGCCCGATGTCTGCATCACGCACGAATACCGCCGCTACAGCAATCGCTCACTGCGCGGGACCTGGTATGGCATCCAGAACAATTGCCGCTACTTCAATAAATGGGGCTGGTTCTTCGACAAGAGCCGACGCAAGATCAACGAGCGGGTCATTGCTTCCCTGACCTCCTGCAGCTGATCTGCGCGGCCCCGACGCGCGGGCGCGCACCCTCAGGTATAGTTCCCCCTCGAGCTCGCTTGCGAGCGTGCCGACGGAATCCGTGATGGATGCGATCACCCAAACCCGGACGCAGGAACAGATCCGTCTCAAGGACCTCGTCGATCTCCTGTGGCGGGGGCGGTGGTGGGTCATCGGGATCACGCTGTCACTGACCGTAGCCGCCGCAGTACTCGCCCTCGTCCTGCCGAAGACCTACAAGGCGCAGATCACCGTCTCGGCCGTCACGAATGCTCCGGGTTCGGGCGGCATGGGAGGCTTGAGCTCCATGGTCTCTCAGTTCAGCGGACTCGCTTCCCTCGCGGGACTGTCCGTGGGCGGCGACACTCACAAAGCGGAGTCGCTGGCCGTGCTGCAGTCCGAGGCGTTGACCGAGGATTACCTGCGCGAGAACGACCTGCTGCCGGTGCTCTATGCCAAGCTGTGGGATCCGCTCCAGAGGCGCTGGAAGGTGACGGACCCGCGGCGCATTCCCACCCTCTGGCGTGCAAACCAAAGGTTCAAGCATGAGATCCGCACTGTGTCCACGGACAACAAGACAGGCCTCACCACGCTCACCGTCGTCTGGAAGGATCCCAAGCTCGCGGCCCAATGGGCGAATGGTCTGGTGAAGAAGGCCAACGACTATCTGCGGGGCAAGGCCATCGCGGAGTCCGATCGCAACATCGAATATCTCAACGCTCAGGCGCTGAAGACCGATGTGGTCGGCGTCAAGCAGGCCATCTATGCGATTATGGAGAACGAGATCAACAAGGAGATGCTCGCACGCGGCAGTGACGAGTATGCCCTCAAGGTGCTCGATCCCGCGGTACCCCCCGAAGCGCCCTACTCGCCGCAACCCCTCATGTGGACGCTCATCGGTCTGTTCAGCGGCGTTCTGCTCTGCATTCTTGGAGCATTCCTCCGCCTGGTGTGGAGCACGAGCTAGCAGCTCGCCCCGAGTGCCTGCGCATCCGGCGCAGCTCCCGCGTCGGCAGCTGCCAGCAATCGGCCCTCGTTGCGGACCAGCAGCGCGATAACCGTGAGGACGAGGAAAGAGTAGGGCTTGTTGTGGATGCTGTAGAAAGAGGACGCAAGCAGCGCACTCGAGAAGAACACGATGTCGGTCCACATCCGACGACGCACGAGCCAGCGCAATCCCTCCAAGGCGAAGAACACCAGCAGCAGAAAAATTACCAAGTTGTAATCGAGCAGCATCTGCAGCGTCATTGAATGCAATGGCGCGCGCCCCTCGCGAGCAAAGGCGAGGAACGCGGGATCCACGGCATCGATCTCCGCAGTCGAGGCGATCGGCAGACTCGTCAGTGCCTTGGAAAAGTTCCCCGGGCCGATGCCGAACAGGAACACCCAGGGGTCTGCGAACTTCATCTGGGCAGCGGATTTGACCAGTAGCACGTGCGCGGTCGTCGAGGCAGACTCGGTCACTACCTCGACCGAGGACAAGCGGTTGTAGACCGAGAAGACATCGCTCACCAACTCCGAGGCCGTGGCGAGGACATACACGAAGGCGCAAGTGGCGAGAGCCGTCACTGCCGCCGCGTAGCGCGAGCGGCGCATCAAGGCAATGAATATCGGCGGGAAGAAAAGTGCAGGAAGTCTCGAGACCGTCAGGAAGGATGCAATGTAGAGCCCGGTTCCCAGGAGCCCTGGCAGCTTACCGCGGAAGAAGCGGATCAGGATGTAGGCTTCGCAGCATATCAGCACGCCACTCTGCGACTTGTCGTCCATGCCGAAGTTGGCCCATGGCATGCCGCTGTGGAAATTAAGCCAGGCATAGAGCGCGAGCACCGGTGCACCCAAAACTATCCCGGTCTTGACGGCGGCTCTGAAGCTCGCGAAGTTCTCACTTCCGTACCACCACAGCAACGCGCAGAATATGATCTCTAGATCCTGGAAGGCCAAGACGAGTAAGTTCGGCTGCCACTCGAAGCGGCCGAGGAATACCAGGAAGCTCAAGATGCAGGTGGCGTTGAACAGCAGCAGGAACCAAACAATGCCGCGTTCGAGTGCCTGCCGCGTGCCCAAGAACCAGACTCCGCCAACAGCGACGAACAGGACCGGCGCAATGTTCGACGCCGAGAATTTGCCGTCCTCGCCGGCCAGCGGCAGGCCCATCATCGCGGTAGCGAAGTTCGCGACGAGCAGGATGGCGAGCAGGGTCGACTTAGGCATGAGCCTTCGATGATCGTCTGCGCAGCACAGTACCGCGTTTGAGGGGCCAGGGTTGAGCGCCACGCAGTGCGGTCCGATCCCAGCAGGCTCCGTCGCTCGCCCGCCGCCGGCCTTCGCGCCCTCCCGGCCGACGGTCGCGGTGGTGATCGTTACCTATGACAGCGCGCGCGTGCTCGACAGGTGCCTTGCCGCGCTCGCAAGCCAAACGCTGCAGCCGGATCTCATCGTTGTGGTTGATAACTGCTCGCCCCATCCTGCCTATTTGAGCTCGATTCCCAGAACTCAGCAGTTTCGTGTGCTCCTTGGCACGTCCAATGACGGCTTCTGCCGCGCCAATAATACTGGTTTTCGCCTCGCCAGCGCCTGCAAGTACGTGCTCTTCCTCAACCCCGATGCGTTCCTCGGCGAGCGCTTCCTGGAGCAAGCGGTCGCGTGCATGGAACTGCCCGAGAACGCGCGCGTCGGTTGCATCACGGGCACACTGCTCGGCTTCGATATCGAACGCGGCTGCCCGACCGGGCGGACAGATTCGGCCGGCATCTTTCAGAGTTGGTTTGGCCGCTGGCAAGACCGCGGGCGTGGCGAGCCCTGGCGGGGTGCCGGCCAGGCAGAGCCCGAGGATGTTCCCGCGATATGCGGCGCGTTGATGCTCTGCAGGACCGCCTCGCTCCATGCCACCGCGCTGAGCGAGGGCGAGGTCTTCGACAGCGGTTTCTTCATGTACAAGGAAGATATCGAGCTCTCGATCCGGCTGCGTGCGGCGGGGTGGCGACTGCTCTACGTGCCGCAGCTGCTCTGCCATCACGGGCGCGGCTGGCGCGGTCGGCACACGGTGTCCTTCCGTGCGAGATACCTGTCGGCGAGAAACGAGCTGCGCGTCTGTCGCCGCAACGGACTGCGGGGCCTGCCGTACAGCCTGCTCAAGTATGCCTACGTCATCTTGCTCGAGTGGCCGCTCGCAGCACTTCGGCGGGGTCTGCGCGATCCTATGCGCTGAAGGGTCCCCCGATGCTCTTCACCCCGTCGCGCACCCCCCGACAGACCATGGCCACTTTGGAATGCACTTGCTGCTCGTAGAGCAGAACGAACAGTGTCTCCGACAGGAAGCGTCGCACGTCGCCAAGCACCCAGCGCGGCTCGCGCCTCCAGTAGCGGCGCCAGAGGATGAGCCGGTTGCGGGTCATGTAGTAGCGGCGCACGGTCGCATGGTGCGTGACGCTGACACGTCCGAAGATGAAACGCCTGCGCTCGAGCGCACCGAGCGAATGCACCAGCCGAGCGCGGCTCGCTTCCAGGATCCGAAAGCCGTGGCGGCGCAGTCTCAGGCAGAACTCGTGATCGACGTAATCGATGAAGAGCGCGTCTTCGAAGCCACCCACCTTTGCGATCGCCGCCAGGTTGACGAGGCTTCCGGAGGTCATGCTGGTGGGGATCGGACGCCAGGCGTCGTTTGACTCCGCACTTCCAGGCTCGCGCACCGTGAAGCCCGAGCGCGGATCCACACGACGCGGGCTCAGCACCCCCACGTGCTCGGCGTCAGGATAGGAGCGCAGAACCCGCAGCATTTCCTCGATCATGCCCGGCGTCGGCTGACTGTCCTGATCGAAAGTTGCAAGCCAGCTACAGCCGCAATCGACGGCGAAGCGCACACCGACGTTCAAGGCGGCGGCAACTCCGCGGTTCGCGCCGAGCCGCACGAGCGATGCGCCCAGGCCGAGCGCGCACGCTGCGACCGGCTGCAGAGACTCTTCGCTCGAGCCGTTGTCGACGATCAGAAGCTTTCCCACCTGCGAGCCGATCGTGGTCAGATTGTGCGCACAGCTCGCGGGCGGGAAATACGTGACGACGACGGCGCACACGGCCCCTTTGTCACTGGCCCGAATGCTCATGGCGGCGGTCAGGATACCAGCGACGCGCCGGAATCCGCTAAGCTTGCCTCCCTTTGCAAGATGCAATGGTTGCGGAATCTGCTCCCATGGCGCGGCGCCAGCCACAGCGGCTGCTCACCCAGATTTTCGGCAGCGGTCAGCCTCCGGTCCGCGCCACTCTGTGGGCCCGGGCGTTTGCCCGCATGCGGCCGGCGCGGCTGCGCCGGCATCGTGAGCTGCTCGCGCGCTTCGCGGCAAAGATCGGCCTCGAGCTCGGCGGTCCGAGCGCGATCTTCGGCCGGCGGGGGCTGTTGCCCGTCTATCCTGCGGCCGCGCGCATCGACAATTGCAATTTCAGCCTCAATACCGTGTGGCATGAGCAACCGAGCGGCGCTCCGGACGCCTTTCGCTACGACACGCAGCGGAGTGCAGGGCGGCAGTTCGTCGCCGAGGCGACGGCGCTCACCTGTGCCGCCGAAAGTTACGATTTCGTGCTCTGCTCGCATGTGATCGAGCACAGTGCCAATCCCCTGCGCTTCCTCGAGGAGTGCAAGCGCGTGTTGCGCTCCGGTGGGGATCTGGTGCTGATCCTGCCTCACAAGGACGGCACCTTCGATCATCGCCGCCCCGTGACCGCGCTCGAGCATCTGCTCAGCGATTTTCACCGCGGGCTCGATGAGCACGACCTGACTCACCTCGAGGAAGTGCTGCAGCTGCATGATCTTCAAGTGGACCCGGAGGCCGGCAGCGCCGAACAGTTCAGAGCGCGCTGCCTGAAGAACTTCGAGAACCGGTGCATTCACCATCACGTGTTCGATACGCAGCTCGCGGTGCGCATGGTCGACCAGGCCGGGCTGCAGATTCAGGACGTGCAGACTGCGTACCCCTTCCACATCGTCATCGTGGCTACCAAGCTGGCCGACGAGGCTCGGGCCGAGAACGAGATGTATCTGCGCAAGGATGCGCCCTATCGTCTCAGGACGCCTTTTCCATCGGACAGGCTCAGCCCTTGAGCGATGCGAGCGGCCGCTCAGAGCCCGAGCGCATGCACGGCCGCGGCGCCGATCGCCAGGTTGTAGATGATCGCCGTGATCGCCTGCCATTCCGCGAGCGGCGGCAGCTTCTCCGTATTGAGAGGCACGACGACCGTATCCCCGGCGTGCATCTTGATGCCTTCGCCGCCTGCGCGGAAGAAGTGACCGCCCGCGGCCGACACGCTGCCGTTTGCGCGTACGACATAGATCTTCTTTGAGTCCGCGCGATTCGTCATCCCGCCGCTCATCGATATGTAGTCATCACGCGTCAGCTCCGGGCGATACAGATGCGAAGTCACGCTCTGCACCTCGCCGATGACGGTTACCTCCTGCTGATAGCGTGGCACGATCAGCTCGTCGCCGTTGCGCAGCACTACGTCCTCCGGCGAGCCCTCGGGCTCGGCCATCAGACGCGGCACGTCGATGACGAGTCTACCCACGGCTTTGGCGGCCTTGAGCTGATTCAGCAGCGTCTGTCCCACCGACAGCGCGCTCGCTCCGGCTGCAGCGCCGCCGCCGCCGCCGCCCGTCAGAGCGCCGCCCGCGACGGCCTGCAACGCCATGGCCGCGACATCGGTCTGCGTGCGCTGGGCGAGCAGATCGAGCTGATCCTGCTCGCGGCGCTTGAGCTCGACCCGCGTGAACACGCTGCCTTCCGGAAAGGCAAACTGGGTGAGACCACCGGCGCGCATCAGGACCGATTTCAAGGTGTCCCCGTTCTTGATGGTGTAGACGCCGGGGAAGCGCACCTGCCCGCGCAACGTCACCTGTTCCTGATCGCTCCATTCCGACACCTGCTTGACGGTGAGGCTGTCGAAGGGCATCAGCACGAGGTTGGCCTGCGCATCGCCTCGGAGAGCGGCGAGCAGATTGACCGGAATGAGCTCGGTCTGCCGCGTCTCGCCGTTCACCACCGTGTAACGCGTGAGCTCGGCATGCTGTCCATAGGCGGCATCCGACAGGCCTCCACCGGCACGCACCAGATCGCTGATCCGCATTCCCGGCTCGAGCGGGTACTGTCCGGGGACGTTCACCTGTCCTTCTGCGCGCACGACCTCACTCGGCCGATCGAGGCGGGATTGCAGCCGCAGCTCATCGAGCAGCGGCTGGATGATGCGGTCACGGCCGGATTGCAGATCGAACACCATGATCTGATCACGCGCTTGCAGCGGGATATCGGCGGCGCTGCCGCGTGCCGCCAGTGCGGCTTGCAGGTCGGCAGAGAACACCACGATGCGGCGGTCGGGCAGCAGCTCGCGGCGGATCAGTACGTAGTGCAGGTCCGCGTTCATTTTGACATCGTCCACGGAGTGGATGACATCCGTGAGCCGCATTCCGGGCCTGAAGGCGACCGCCCCCGGGTTGTATACATAGCCCTGTAGGAGCACCCCGAAATCGAGTGTCGGCCGCAGGCGGAACACGATCAGCATGTCACCGTTGCGCAGCCCGACTTCGCGTCCGGCGCTCGACTCGAGGTTTACGTGCAGCACCACACGCTGTGCGTGATCATCGATGCGCGTGAGCATCACCTCGTTCGGCTCCGCATCCGCAGTGAGACCGCCCGCGAGCTCGACCAGATCCGCCGCGTCCGCAGAGCGTTTGATCTCATAGATCGCGGGTCGATGCACCTCGCCGTCGATGCCGACGGTTTCGCCGACCGGTGGAATAAACACCACGTCGCCCGGCTGCAGCCGTGCGTCGGCACTGGTATTACCATGCAGCAACAGATCGTAGAGATCGAGGTGACGCACGATGGTGCCGGCGCGCTTGAGCTGGACGTCTCGCAGCGAGCCGATCGGCTTGATGCCTCCGGAGGCATACAGCGCCGAGGTGATGGTGCCGAGTCCACTCACCGTGTAGGAGCCGGGATAGTTCGCCTCGCCGAGCACGAATACCTGAATGGCCCGCGTCTGATCCATCGACACGCTCGCCTTGACGCCCATCATCTGTCTCGCGACGCGTGACTCGAGGTTCTCCTTCACGCTCGTGAAGTGCTGGCCGCCGACGCCGATGGGGCCGAGCTCCGGGAAGTTGACTCGGCCGTCGCGCTGCACGACCAGGATGAATGAGCGGTTCTGACTGCCATAGAGCTGCACATCGAGCTCATCGCCGGGCCCCACCACGTAATCGGCCGGGACGGGCACGTTCGTCTCCGGCGCGAACGTCGAGGGCGAGCGGTCGAACAGGTCATAGCCGAAGGGCTTCAGACCCTCGGGACCCGCTTTCGTGAGCGGCAGCCGCGTCAAGCGGAAGTACAACCCCGATAGCGCAGGCTCCACATCCAGGCGCAGCGTGGCCTGGGCCTCGGTCAAACCAGCGAGGCGGATGCCGGCAAAACCCGGTAGGTTGAGCACGCCCTCGCGTGTTAGCTGATAGGGATTCTTCGAGCGGATCAGATCCATGAAATGCCCGCGCCGCTCGCTTTGCTGGGCTGCGAGCTGGGGATCCGCCGGCTGCGACGGGCTCGGCGGGGTCGACTGCACCTGCTGATCCTGCTGCTGCTGGTACTGCATCAGCGCCTGCAGCTGCTGCGGACTCAGTTGCGAAGACGCGACGCCGGCGAGCTGAGCGGGCCCGTTCAGCTGTGCGCCGGAGGATCCGAGCAGCGAGCTTTGGCCGCCATTGCCGGCAGTGAGCGCCTGATACAAAGACGTCGAGCTGTTCATCCGCGGCGGCAGCGGGTGTATGTCGACCTCGACGACGACCCAGTCCTGGGGGCGAAATATCGGCAGGCGCTCCTCGAGCTCTTGCTGTTGCTGCTGCGCCTGACGCGCACGCTGGGACATGAGCTCCTGCGCCTGGTTGTTGCCGAGCTCACCGTAACCGGCCTGCCCGCCGAAACCGCCGAGCGCGCCCCCCGCGCCGCCGCCGCCGATGCCCAGCTGGCGCATGATCATCTGCTGCTCATCGGGCGTCAGGCTGCGAAACATCTCCAAAGGATCGACACCCGAGGACAGGGACCCCTGCGCGCAAACCCACGCACTTTGAGTGAGGCCCACGAAGGCCAGTGCCAGACAAACCGCTTTGCGAAACGTGTGCCCCATATGCATCCACACCCTTGGGACTCGCTCGTCGTGAAACCGTGAGTTGTCGTTCTTCCGCACCATGACACGTTAGAGCATCGTGCTCCAAGTCAGATAGCCGAATGCGTGTCCGTCGGGAATCGCCTGTGGCGGGGTTTGCCGCTCATATCCCAGCTGCAGGAAGAGGTTGCCGCCGAAGAGCGGACGGCGATACTCGACCTGCGCTGAATCGTACAGGGAGCTGCCCTTGCCGCTCACGGGATTATAGATCGTCTCCCCATTGAAGCTGTTGCCGCGATTGAAATGGCCGCTTTGCACCTTGAGCTGCCATTCTTCGCCAGTGAACCTGTCCCAGCGCACTCCTATGGTCCTGAGAATCGAGTCTGCATCCGCCGAATCGCCGATATTGAGGCCCCGATAGCGATAGCCCGCGAAGAACACGCTGTTCACATAAGCGCAGTTGAATTGCGGCGGATTGCGGCCCGCACCGCAGGTTGCATCGTCGTACTCCGCAAACGCTCGGATCGAATCCCCGTTCGCCAGGGTCAGCCAGCTCTCCAGGCCATACTGCCGCATATAGCGCGCTGGCAGGTGATTGATCTCGTCGTTGCCGATATTCTGAACAAATACGGCCAGCGGCAACCAGTGCCAGGGCGAATTGAGGCGCGCCTCGTAGCCTCCTTCGGCATGTCCTGGCTTCTCGGAATAGCCCGCATACTGCGTCGTGTAGTTACCGATCAGCAGATTCTTGAACATCTGGAAGTTGCAGATGCGGGGTGGGCCCTGCAGGGCGGCCGGCCCAACGTTCTCGCCGCACCACTGCGCCGTGCGTGAGAGGGCAATCTCGAGGAAGCGCAACGGTCGTACCGAAAGGCGATTGCCGAAAAACAGCGGATTCTTCACGTCCGGTCGATGCGCCTCGCCGGCCGCGAAGTAGATGATGAAGCGCCACGGCCCCAACCAGCGCAGGACGGGTATGTTCCATGGCGAGGACGTGGCCCGCTCCAGAACGAGCGCGGGCATGGGACGTGCGTTGTTGGACAGAATGAGACTGCTCGCCCACCCCGGGCCCCACCACTTGTCGAGCGTGTTGGCGCTGAAAAGCCAATTGCCGAAGCGCCACGTGATGTTCGAGCCATCCAGCCGAGCGGGCTGCTTATCATCGGGCTGAAAGACCCCCTGCATCTGCAGCTCCATCCCCCAACGGTCCCCGTACATGGCGAGGTTCGCGGAGACGTTCCCGTTATCGCGCGCGGGAGTGTCATAGTCTCTCAGCAGGCCGGCTCTTCCGGCGGCCAGGCCCGCCCCGCGGAAGTGGAGACTGTCCTCCGCGGTCGGCCGGACGGCCGCTCGCACGCGATCATATGCGTGCCGCAGCGCCGGCGATTTCAGCTTCTCCGCATCCACGCCACTTAGCACTCGATCGAGGTCCGCAACCGGAATCGGCCAGTCACCGATCGGAAGGTTGATGACCCCGGCATCGGCTAGCAGCTCGACATCCGAACGCAATCGGCCATCGCCTACCTCGGCCCATATCTGACCCGCATGACTCACGGGCGCGCACAGTAATGCCGCCGCAAGCCATGCGGCCCGGCGAGGCAGGCTGAAGATCAAAACGACACCTTAGTCGTGGACGTAACCGGCCTGGACGCACGGCTCCCGGCGCTGCTCACTTTGCAACGTAGAGTAGTGTACATCTTAAGGCAAATCAGCGCTGTCGATAGAATTCCGCGACGCAATCCACGACGTACTGCAGCTGCTCGCCCTCGAGCTCCGGATAGATGGGCAGTGCGAGCGTCTCCTGCGCCGCGCGCTCCGACTCCGGGAAGTCCCCAGCACGGTGCCCGAGGTAGGCAAAACACTGTTGCAGGTGCAGGGGCACGGGATAGTAGATCTCGGTGCCGACCCCGCGTTCGGCCAGATGGGTGCGCAGGCCATCGCGGTCGCGGGCGCGAATGACGTACTGGTTATAGATGTGGCGTATCCCCGCTGCGCACTGCGGGGTCTGCACCGCCTGGCCAAGCCCCGCGGCCCCGAAACCCCGGTCGTAGCTGGCGGCATTTGCCTGCCGCGCTTCGCTCCACGTATCCAAATGTTTCAGCTTTACGTTGAGCACCGCGGCCTGCAGCTCGTCGATGCGGAAATTACCCCCGATCAGCGCGTGATAGTACTTGGGCCGGCCGCCGTGCACGCGCAACACCTCGAGCCGCTCCGCCAAGCGCGCATCGCTCGTGACGCACATGCCGGCATCGCCGAAAGCGCCGAGATTCTTGGTCGGAAAGAACGACAGGCAACCGATATCGCAGCGCGAGCCCGCGCGCTGACCGCGTCCATCCTCGGCGCCGATCGCCTGGGCGGCGTCCTCGATCAGGTGGAGCGCGTAGCGACGGGCAATGCTGCCAAAACCCTCCATGTCCGCCATCTGTCCGTAGAGATGCACCGGCATGAGCGCCTTGACCACTGAGCCGCTCGCGCGGTTCATCAGCTTGGCACCACGCAGCTCGCATTGCTGCTCGATGAGCTGCTCTACGGCCTGGGGCGTGATATTGAAAGTCGCCGGATCGATGTCGCAGAAGAGCGGACGCGCCCCGCAGCGCGCGATCGTGCCGGCGGTGGCGAAGAACGTATAGGGACTCGTGATCACCTCATCGCCCGGTCCGATCTCGAGAGCCATCAAGGCGACGAGCAACGCATCCGTACCCGAGGAGACACCGATGCCGCGAGCACACTGACAGTACTGCGCGACGCGGCGTTCGAGTTCCTTCACTTCGGGTCCCAGAATGAACGCTTGACTCGCGCACACTCGCTCGATCGCCGCGAGGATCTCCTCGCGCAGGGGCTGATACTGAGGCTTGAGATCTAACAACGGGACTTTCATGCGCGTGGATCGTTGCGGCTGGGCGGACATGCGCGACTCCTCAGCGAGGGTAGCCGTAGAACTCACAGAACCAGTCTACGAAGCGGCGCACCCCGACCTCGATGGAGGTTGCCGGCCGATAGCCCACGTCGGCGACCAGATCCTCGATGTCGGCATACGTCTCAGGCACATCGCCGGGCTGCATCGGCAGCAGATTCTGCTGAGCTTGCCTGCCGAGACAGGACTCGATCACCTCGATGTAGCGTCTGAGCTCGATAGGTTGATGATTGCCGATGTTATAGAGCCTGAAGGGCACGCGGCTCGTCGCGGGGTCCGGCTTGCTGCCGTCCCAGCTCGGATCGGGCCGCGCCGGATGATCGAGAACGCGCACGACGCCCTCGACGATGTCGTCCACGTACGTGAAATCCCGCTTGTGGTTGCCGTAGTTGAAGACATCGATCGGCTTGCCCTCGAGAATGTTGCGCGTGAACCGAAAGAGCGCCATGTCGGGGCGGCCCCACGGGCCGTACACGGTGAAGAATCGCAACCCGGTGGTCGGAAACTGGAAGAGCGACGAATAAGTGTGCGCCATGAGCTCGTTCGCGCGCTTGGTCGCCGCGTAGAGCGAGAGCGGATGGTCGGCCGGCGCGTGCACCGAGAACGGCATGCGGGTATTGGCGCCGTACACCGAGCTCGTGGAGGCGTAAACCAGATGCTCGGTGCCGTGATGGCGGCAACCCTCGAGGACGTTCAACGTGCCCGCGAGGTTACTGCGCACGTAGCTGTGGGGTTCCTGCAGCGAGTAACGCACGCCGGCTTGCGCACCGAGATGCACGACACGCTGAAAGCGCTCGCGCGCGAACAGCCCCGCCATCGCCTGATCGTCCGCCAGGTCGAGACGCTCGAAGCGAAAGCGCGCGGCTTGCTCGAGCAGCGCCAAACGCGCCTTCTTGAGACTTACGTCGTAGTACTCGTTGAGATTGTCGAGACCGACCACTTCATGGCCAAGCGCGAGCAATCGCTGGGCGGTGTGAAAGCCGATGAACCCCGCGGCACCGGTGACGAGGATCTTCACGGTGGACACGGCACCGACGAGCTCACGCGCTCGACGCCGCGGCACCCGCGATGGCATGGGTCGCTGCGCTCGACACAGCGGCCCCCGCGAGAGCGGCCATTGCCGCGCTCGATGCGCTGCCCGCGAGAGCGACCGGCGCCGCGCTCGGAGACTGCGACTCGAGGCTGCGCCAGATGCACAGCCCCCCACTCGCTTGTCGGCCGATGAACTCGAGAAAGTCCTCGTGCGCCCGCAGCTCCTCCGCCGTGGCGAGCAGCACCCGCAGCGGTATCGCGGGACGCACGAGCGCGCGTGCGCTGCGCCCCTCGGCGGCCGGCGCACCCGCCAGGTCGCCCAATGCGAGCGCGCCCTGTCCGCCGGTCATCGCCAGATAGACCTCGGCGAGCAGCTGCGCATCGAGCAGCGCGCCATGCAGCTCGCGGCGTGAGTTGTCCACGCTGTAGCGCTTGCAGAGCGCATCGAGACTGTTGCGCTGCCCTGGGTGCATCTCGCGCGCGAGCGCTAGGGAGTCGAGCACCTGACAGTACAGCGCGATGGCACGCCGCTCGCCCGACAGGCGACCCAGCTCCGCATCCAGGAACGCCACGTCGAACTCGGCGTTGTGGATCACGAGCTCTGCGCCGGCGATGAATGCGAGCAGCTCCTCGACGATGTCGGGAAAGCGGGGTTCGCGCTCCAGATCGTTGCGCGCGAGGCCGTGCACGGCGAGCGCTCCCTCGTCGATGTCGCGCTCGGGATTCAGGTAGCGATGGAAGCGCCGGCCGGTCGGCCGGCGATCGATGAGCTCGATGCACCCGATCTCGATGATCCGGTGCCCGAGGGCGGGCTCGAGTCCCGTGGTTTCGGTGTCGAGGACGATTTGCCGCATGCACGCCCGACCTGGGGAGAAGCGCGGAGTTTACCGGAGCGGGCCTCCGAGGAGGGCATCGATTGCCTCGTTGGCCAGCCGATCGACGCGCTCGTTGCCGGGCACACCCGAATGGCCGCGGACCCAGTGCCACTCCAGCTGGTGTATGGCGGCGAGCTGCTCGAGCTCTGCCCAGAGATCCTGGTTCTTGACCGGCTTGCGGTCCGCGGTGCGCCAGCCGCGGGCTTTCCATCCCGGCAACCAGTCGGTGATGCCGCGCCTGACGTATTCGGAGTCGGTGAAAATGCGCGCCTGGACCGGCCGTTTGAGCGCCTCGAGCGCGCGGATCACGGCCGTCAGCTCCATGCGATTGTTGGTGGTCAGCGCTTCTGCTCCCGCCAGCTCCTTCTCTTGACCTTCAAAGGAGAGCAGCGCTGCCCAGCCGCCGGGACCCGGATTGCCGCGGCAAGCTCCGTCCGTATAGATCTTGACGCTGCTCAGGATGACTGCCGAGTCGTGGGTTTGACGAGACCGCCGAGCACGGCGGGCTTCTCCTTGAAGCGCGGCCGTATCGGAGTCAGTGTGTAGACACGTTTGCGCGCCTTCAGCAGATACGCACCGGGCGGGACCGGGTTCAACAAACCGCGGCTCAGCAGGCGACTGTTGCCCTCACCCGCCGCGGGACCCTTGCCCCACGGGGCCGCATACAGATACTTGCGAGCGGCGACGACCTCGTAGCCCAAGAGCACGAGCCAGTCGCGCACGCGCCGCTCCGACAAGATGCGGCGCATTCCCGGTGGAAATCCGTCGCGCGATGCGCCCGCTCGCAATCCCCACAGGCTGAGCGGTCGAAATCCGAGGACCAGAAGCTGCCCTTCGGCCAGCAGCACGCGGTCCACCTCGCGCACGATGGCGTAAGGGTCGGCTGCAAACTCCAGGGTATGGGGCAGGACCACCGCATCTATAGAATCGCTGCCGACAGGCAGTTGCGCGGGGCGGGCAATCACGTCGGCACCGGCAGGCAGCGTGCTCGGCGCCACTACCGTCTGACGTCGGGTGCGTGCGCCTGAGAGCAGCTCGCGGGTCGCGCCCCACGCGCCCACCTGCAATAACTCCCAGCCAAACACGTCCTCAAGCGCCTCGCCGAGCAGCTCCGCCTCGGCGGCGATGACGGAGTGACCGAGCGCGCTCTGCCACCACGAGCGCAGGGCGACGTGCCGGTCGGGCGGCGACGATGAGTTAAAAATGGGAGAAGGCACAACAAAAGGGTAGCAATTGTGTGAACTTACCAGGTAAATTCCCAACTACAAACACGTACTTTCGTGTCTGTGGAGCATGTCCTGCAAGTCGGACCTGATCCGCTAAAAAAACCGGAGCCGCGAGCGGGGGCGCCTCGACCGGGTCGCCGTCGTACCGAGCTCGATACGCTGACCCTGCGCGAGATCCTCGCCGTCGGGGCGATGCTGACGAACGCCTGAGGAATGGTTTTGGCCAACAGATCGCTGCGGGGAACGCATTCGGGGACCTCATTGGGCGCCTTGCTGCTACTCGCGGCTTGCGCGCACCGACCGGTCGAGAAGCCAGCCGCAGTAGCCAAGCCCGTCGTCACCACGACGATTTCCGCTGATGTCAACGCACCCCCCGTATCCCCGAGCAACGACCCAGCGCCGCTGCCCCCTCCCCCGCAAAACGCAGTGGCCGTGCGGGAACTGACGCCATCTGGCGACACCGAGCACACGGACGCTTTGCTCGGCGAGCTGGGCGCCAATGTCGGCATTGTGATCGACAGGCCCACCGCGGTTCAGGGGCGCAGCAATGCGTCGGCCGCCGTGGGGACTTCGGATCGTATCGATCCGGCCGCCTACACCGATTTGTTTGCGCGCATTCGCGGCGGTTTTAAGTTCAACGAAGTGGACAGCGCGGCCGTCACCCGCGAGCTCGACTGGTTCGTCGCAAATCCGGAGTACGTGGAACGCTCGTTTCGACGCGCCGAGCTTTACCTCTATCACATCGTGTCCGAGATCGAGGCCCGCGGCATGCCTCTCGAGCTGGCGCTGCTGCCGGTGATCGAGAGCGCATTCGAGCCCTATGCGTACTCGCAGGCACGCGCCTCCGGGCTGTGGCAATTCATACCCGGAACCGGCTCGCGTTTCGGGCTCAAGCAGAACTGGTGGTATGACGGGCGTCGGGACGTAGTGGAGTCCACCCGCGCAGCGCTCGACTATCTGCAGTATCTGCATGATGAGTTCAACGGCGACTGGCTCGTTGCCATCGCCGGCTACAACTGCGGCGAGGCGGCGATTTCGCGCGCCATTGCGCTCAATCAGGCCGCGGGCCGGCCGATCGACTTCTGGAATTTGAAGCTGCCCGCAGAGACTCGCGCCTACGTGCCGAAGCTGCTCGCCATGAAGCGGCTGATCGCGAGCCCCGAGAGTCATGGCCTGACATTCAGCCCGATTCCCAACCATGCGTACTTCGCGCGCGTGCCGACGCTGGGACAGATCGATTTACGACTGGCCGCGGAGATCGCCGGCGTCACCTCCGAGGAGGTCTACGAGCTCAATCCGGCGTTCCATCGCTGGGCCACCGATCCCGATGGCCCGCATTTTCTGTTGCTGCCGGCCGATGCCGCAGCGGCATTTGAAGCGAACGTTGCGCTCTTGACTCCCGACGAGCGGCTCAGAGTCAGCCGCTACAGCGTGCACCACGGGGACTCGATGGCCTCGATAGCGCATCGCTTCCACACAACCCCGCAGCTGGTTCGCGAGCTCAACGATCTGCCGCCCAAGGGCGCGCTCGTCGTGGGAACGGATCTGCGCGTGCCGACCGAGGCCGTGAAACTGCCGCCCAAGGTTCTGCAGGCGGCGCTGCTCGAGGATGGGCACGATCGGCGCATCCTGCGTCCACACATGCGCGTCACCGTTCGCCGCGGCGACTCACTCTGGGCGATCGCCAGGCGCCATGGGGTCGACGTGCACACGCTGGCGGCCATGAACGGGCTGCAGCCAGGGGATATGCTGAGGGCCGGTCAGCACCTGAGGATTACCTCTGCGGCGCTGCGCAGCGAATCGAGCGATGGGGTCCCGCATGCGGTCCACCACTCGCGCAAGCTCACCTATACCGTCCGGGACGGCGACACGCTCGCGCGCATTGCGCGCGTGTTCCAGGTGAGCGTAGCGCAGCTCATCAGCTGGAACAGCCTCTCCCAAACGGCCCTCGCACCGGGGCAGCAGCTGTTGATCCTGCTGGCGCGCCGCTAGCAGCGTCCCGACGGCCTGAGCTCGCGGGGCGGCGCCCGGCATTGCGCCGACGCTTCCCAGGCAAGCACTCACCGTACAATCCGGGTCCAGCCACTGGGCTCCAGCTTTGGGGAGGCATGTCATGGGATTTCTCGCCGGCAAGCGCGCGTTCATCGTGGGGGTCGCCACGGACCGCTCGATCGCATGGGGCATCGCGCAGGCCATGCACGCACAAGGTGCGGAGCTTGCGTTCTCTTATCAGAACGAGCGCCTGAAGGAGCGCGTCGAGCCGCTCGCGCAATCTTTGGGATCGACTCTCACGGTCGCGCTCGATGTGGCCGAGGATGAGCAGCTCGCGAGCGCCTACGACCGGCTACAACGCGAGTGGGGCGGGCTCGACATCGTCGTGCACGCGGTGGCCTATGCACCTCGCGAGGCGCTCACGGGCGGCTTCGTCGACAACACCTCGCGTGAGGCGTTCCGGGTCGCTCACGAGGTGTCCAGTTACAGCTTCACCGCGCTGGCGCGGGGTGCGCGTCCGCTCATGCAGGGGCGCGCAGGCGCGCTCCTCACGTTGACCTATCTCGGGGCGGCGCGCTCCATCCCGAGCTACAACGTCATGGGCCTCGCCAAGGCGAGCCTCGAGGCGAACGTGCGCTTTCTCGCGGCCGATCTGGGTCCGTTGGGAGTTCGGGTCAATGCGATCTCGGCAGGGCCCATCAAAACGCTGGCGGCTGCAGGCATCACCGGCTTTCGCAAGATGCTCGGCCGCGTGGCCGAGGTCGCTCCCCTGCGGCGCAACGTCACCCTGGAGGATGTGGGCAACGCGGCGGCCTTTCTGTGCTCGGATCTGGCCTCGGGAATCACCGGGGAGATCCTCTATGTCGATGGCGGCTTCAATACGGTCGGCATGAGCTTTCCGCAGGAGGCGGAGAGCTGACGGGGGTCCGGCTGCAAGACGTGGTCTGCGACGTCGAATCGATAGACGGCGGGGAGGCACTCAGGTGCAGGTGATTCGCACGCTGTGCCGGCGTGTGCGCGCGGCGCTACCGAGCCTTGCGGCGCCAGGACTTGCTGAGCGTGCGCGGCTACTGCTCGAAGACCTGCGGATTCTTCTGCACTTTGGCGCTCGCGCGCAGCTGCTCGAGATAGGCACTGGCGGCGGCCTGCCCGAGCGCCTCGGCTTCGCGGCTGCGCGCCTCGGCATCCTGCGCGGGATTCGGCTGCGCGCCCGCCTTCACATCCGTGATGGCCACGAGCGCTGCGCCGTCGGTGAGCGGCAGGGAGCGAAATACCGGCTTGCCCTTCGTGGGCTTTTGACTTGCGAAGACCGCCTCGCGGATCTGGGCCGGCACCGCAGGGTCGCTGCGGCCCACGTAGCGGGCGGGCTCCGCCTTGACTCCCAGATCCTGGGCGACGGTATCGAAGGGCGTCCCTGACTCGAGCCGCCGGGCAGCGGCCTGCGCGGCCTGGATGGCCGCCTGCGCGCCGTGCTCCTTGCGTACGGCGGCCACGATCGTCTCGCGCACCTCGGCCAGCGGCTTCGCGGTGGGTTTGTGGTGATCGAGAGCTCGCACCAGCACCATGCGATCCTCGCCGAGGAGCACCGGTCCACCAATATGGTGCTCGGCCAGCACCGCATCGCTGAACACGACCTCCTCGAGCTCGCGGGAGTCACCGAGATCGGGCGCGCCGCTGCCCTTGATGAACTGCGGCACCTCGCCGAGGTGCATGTTGAATTCCTTCGCCACGGTTTCGAGCGAGGTGCCCGGCTGATCCAGACGCTGCTGAATCTGCTCCTGGAGGTCCCCGAAGCGATCGGCCGCGCGGTCGTGACGCAGCTGCGCATCGATCTCCGCGCGTGCCTCCTCGAAGGACTTGGTCTTGCCGGGCTGAATCCCTTCCAGGCGAATGATGTGATAGCCGAACTCGGTCTTCACCGGACCGCGGACCTCGTTCACAGCCATTGAGAACAGGGCATTCCCGAAAGGACCCACGAAGCTCGAGCGCTCCGACCAGCCCAGATCGCCGCCCTGCGCGGCCGAGCCGGCATCGTCCGAGTACTGCTTGGCGAGGGCGGCGAAATCGCCACCGGATTTGAGCTTCGCGAGCACTTCCTGGGCGCGCTTCAGGGCGGCGGCATCGTCGCGATCCTTGTTGATCGCAATGAGGATGTGCGCGCCATGACGCTGCTCGGGCACGACGTAGCGCTGCTTGTTCTTCTCGTAATACTCGTGCAGATCCGCATCCGTCACCTGCATCTGCGCGGCGAGCTGATCGAGCCGCAAGTCGGCATACTGCAGATGCACGAACTCCGGTGTCATGAACTGCCTCAGGTGCTGTTCGTAGTACGCCTTGACGGCCGCATCATCCACCGTGGCGCTGGCCGCGAATTTCGCGCTAGGCAGCAGCGCATAGCGGACCTGGCGTTCCTCGTTCTGCAGCGCACCGATGCGCGCGAGCTCGTTCGAGGTGATGAAATCGGAGACCTCGATGCCGTGCTCCACCTGCGCGCGCTGCAGGGCATCGCGCACGTCGGCCTCGAAGTTGTCGACCGAGATACCCGCCTGCGAGAGTCGCGCCCGCGCCACTTCGGGTGAGTACTTGCCATCGAGCTGGAAGGCCGGCTCGCTGCGCACGGCCTGCAGCACCTGTTCATTGCTGATGCGGTAGCCGAGCTCGTGCGTGCGCTGCGTGATCAGCGCGTTGCGCACGTACCCCTCGAGCAGCTGGTCGATCAGACGGGACTTCACCGCCGCGGGCATATCGCCCCCGAAGCGCTGTTGCCATTCGGCCTGCTGCTGCAGCCAGGCCTGCCTCACCTGCTCGTAGGGAATGCTTTCCCCGTTTACCCGCGCCGCATCCGTACTGCTGCCGAAGCTGATGTTGGCAATGCCCGAGACGCCCCAAGGTACGAGCAGCAAGGTGATGCTGCCGAAGAAGACGTAGGGGAGCCACTTATGGGCCTTGAAGGTGTCACCGATTCTTTGCAGCATGTTCGGGCTGTGAAAATGGCGGAGCGGACGGGACTCGAACCCGCGACCCCCGGCGTGACAGGCCGGTATTCTAACCAGCTGAACTACCGCTCCGGCTTGGGGGAGCGAAATTGTACAGGGCGGCAGCAGAGCATGCCACGCGACCCGCCCCGCTCTTCGTGCCGGAACGACCCGCTCGAGACGCATCTGCACCGGCACGGTTTGCGACAGCAGGCCCGCTCGGCTGAGGCTTCCGAGGACTGCGCCCCGGGCACGGCCCAGGTTCTTGTTGTACGATCGCTCAACTAGCTTTGGATCGGCAGGCGGCTCATGGCACGCAACCCCCGCTACGACATTCTGTTCGAGCCGGTGAAAATCGGACCGGTGACGGCTCCGAACCGCTTCTACGCGGTGCCGCATGCGAGCGGCATGACGAATCGCATGCCGCGCATGCGTGCCGCGTTCCGCGAAACAAAGGCCGAGGGTGGCTGGGGCGTCGTGTGCACGGGCTACGTCTCGATCGATCCCACCTCGGACGACACCCCACTGCCCTACGCGACGCTCTGGGACGAGGGTGACGTGCGCGCACACGCTTTGATGACGGAGGCCGTTCACCGACACGGGGCACTCGCCGGTATCGAGCTCTGGCACGGGGGCGGCTCGGTGCTCAACCGCACCAGCCGCAGCGCCCCGCTTTCGCCCTCGGGCATCTCCTGGATGCCCACGCATGTCGGCTTCATGGGTCACCAGCGCCCGCGCATCATGGACGAGGAGGACATCGCGAGCCTGCTGCGCTGGCAAAGCCAGGCTGCGCGCCGGGCGCGCTCCGCGGGCTTCGACATCGTGTATGTCTATGCCGGAATGGGCTATCTGCCCTACGAGTTCCTGCTGCCCGAATGGAATCAGCGCACGGATGCCTATGGGGGTTGTGTGCGCAATCGGGTGCGTCTGGTGCGTCAGCTGCTCGAGGTGACGCGCGAGGCGGTCGGGGATCAGTGTGCGGTCGCACTGCGCATCAGTCTCGAGGAGCTGCGCGCTCATCGAAGCGACGTGGCGCAGTCCCAGGCACACGAGGTGGTCGGGCTGCTCTCGGATGCCACCGATCTGTGGGACGTGAAGATGGATTCCGGTCCGACGGACTGCTGTCCGTCGCGGTTCACCCCCGAGGGCAGCCACGAGGCCGTCATCGACTTCGTGAAGTCACTCACCGACAAGCCGGTGGTCGGCGTCGGCCGCTTCACCTCACCCGATGCCATGGCGAGTCAGATCCGGCGTGGCGTCCTCGATCTGATCGGCGCGGCACGGCCCTCGATCGCGGACCCCTTCCTGCCGCACAAGATCGACACGGGCCGGGAGCAGGACATCCGCGAGTGCATCGGCTGCAACATCTGCATCTCGAGCTGGCACGACAGCGTGCCCGTGCGCTGCACGCAGAATCCGACCATCGGTGAGGAGTGGCGTCGCGGCTGGCACCCCGAGCAGGTACCACCGGCGGGCAGCTCCGCTCAAGTGCTCGTGGTCGGCGCCGGCCCTGCGGGTCTCGAGTGCGCGCTCACGCTGGGTCGTCGCGGCTACGAGGTGACGCTCGCCGAGGCAGCCGAGGAGATCGGCGGGCGATTGTGCTTCGAGACGCGCCTGCCGGGGCTTGCCACCTGGGCGCGAGTGCTCGAGTGGCGCCGCAGTCAGCTGCAGCGTTTGCCGAATGTGAACCTGTACCGAGGCAATCGCCTCTGCGCCGAGGAGATTCTCGAGCTCGCTCATGCTCACGTGGTGATTGCAACCGGTGCGCGTTGGTCGCGGATGCTGTACTCAACGCTCGAGATACCGTGCGGCGAGCTGACGGGTCCGGGGGTGTACACGCCGGATGACATTGCGGCGGGCGCGGTGCTGACCGATCCGGTCGTGATCTTCGACTTCGACAACTACTACATGGGCGGCGCACTCGCCGAGCATCTCGCCGCTCGCGGCAATCGGGTCTCGTACGTGACGCCCGCCGGGCATGCTTCCGCTTGGACGATCTTGAGCAATGAGCAGCCTCAGGTACACCGCGCCCTCGCCGACGCCGGTGTGGAGCTGCACACGCTCGCCCGCGTGGAGGGTTTCACACCGGGAGCGGTGCGCATCTGCAACCAATTCACCGCGTCCGCCCGGGAGCTGCGCTGTAACTCGCTCATCATCGTCGGCACACGCTTTCCCCATGACGCGCTGTACCATGCGCTCAACGCGCACCGGGACAAGTTCGCCGCCTCCGGCATCCGCTCCGTCACCCGCATCGGAGATGCCCTGGCACCCGGTGCGATCGTGCATGCCGTCTATGCCGGGCATCGCTACGCGCGCGAGCTGGATACCGATGCGTCGGCGCACCTCATGCGCAGAGACCTGGGTTGCACGGCCGAGCGCACCCGGGAGGGGATTTATCTATGACAGTTGCGAATCTGCCCGCGCGCACGGCCGGCCTCGAGCCGAGCCTGCCCTCGAGCTGGTACTCATCGGAGCGCATCTTCGCCATCGAGAAGGAGCGGCTCTTCTGTCGCGAGTGGTTCTGCGTGGGCCGTGACGAGGAGCTGGCATCCCCCGGCTCGCACCGCGTTCTCGATGTGCTCGGCGAGAGCATCCTGCTGGTCCGCAATCGCAACGGCCATCTGCGTGCGTTCTACAACGTCTGTCGCCACCGTGGCGCGCGGCTGTGCCGTGCGCCGGCTGAGGCGGGCACCGAGTTGTCCCTGCTCGCCGGTGGGGTGATCGCGGGGCGCACCATCAGCTGTCCCTATCATCGCTGGACTTACGATCTGGACGGGCACCTGCTCGGAGCGCCGCATTTGACGGTGGAGAACGTCGACAAGAGCGCCTTCAGCCTCTATCCGGTGGGCGTCGAGGTGTGGGCCGGGTTCATCTTCGTGCATCTCACGCCCGCGCGCGCGGCGGCGCTGCACGAGCAGATCGGCGCGATCGACGCACGTGTCCAGCGCTATCCGCTCGCGTCGCTGCGGATCGGCCATACGATCGAGTACCAGGTACACGCCAACTGGAAAGTGCTCTGCGAGAACTACAACGAGTGCTATCACTGCGCTGGCGTGCATCCCGAGCTCTGTGCCATCGTCCCTGCGTTTCGCCGGCATGGCGGCGCCAACCTCGACTGGCTGCGCGGCATCCCCCACCGCGAGGGCGCCTATACATTCACGAAGAGCGGCACCGCGACACGCCGTCCCTTTGCCACGCTGAACGAGGAGGAGCGCGTGCGTCACAAGGGCGAGCTCGCCTACCCGAACCTCTTCCTCAGCCTCGCCTGCGAGCACGTCGCAGCCTTCATCCTGCGTCCACGCGGCGCCGCTCGCACCGACATCACCTGCCATTTCCTGTTCGAGCCCGAGGAGATCGCGAAGCCCGGCTTCGAGCATGCGGACACGAGCGAATTCTGGGATCTGGTGAACCGGCAGGACTGGGCTATCTGCGAGTCCGTGCAGCAGGGAATCGCAAGTCGCGTGCACCAGCACGGCTACTACGCACCGATGGAAGATTTCAATCTCGACATCCGACGCTACGTCGTCGATCGCATCGGGGACGCCGTCGACCCACCGTGATCGAACCGGGCGCCGACCCTGCCTTGCTCGCCGGCCGGCGCATCCGTGTGCGCTGGAATATCTTCGCGCTGCTGTTCGGCATCGGCGTCCTGTTCTACGTGCAGCAGCGCAGCCTGGCTGTTGCGAGCTACCGCATGATGCCGGAGCTCGGCTTGAGCCAGATGCAGATCGGCTGGCTCGAGTGGGCCTTCATACTCGGCTATACGCTGCTGCAGTGCCCGGGCGGTGTCCTGGGACAAAGGCTCGGTGCCCGCCTCAGCGTTGCCCTGATTACCTCGGTCGCATTCATCGCGATGCTGCTGACGCCGCTCGCTCCGCTTGCGCTGACGGGTACGGCCCTGTTCGCCGCCCTGCTCGCACTGCAGGGGCTGCTCGGCTGCGCTCAATCGCCGATCTTTCCCATCTCCGCCGGCGTTTTCGAGGTGTGGTTCCCCGCGCAGCAATGGCCCCTCGTGCAAGGTCTGCAGAGCATGGGGCTCGGCTTTGGAGCTGCGCTCACCCCGCCGCTGATCGCGTGGCTGATGTCCTCCTTCGGCTGGCAGCGCGCGCTCGTGTGGAGCTCGCTCCCGGCGATCGCACTGATTGCGCTGTGGGCGTGGTACGGACGCAATAGCCCCGCCGAGCATGCCGGCGTCGGAGCGCGGGAGCTCGCGGAGCTGGGACCGCAGGCGAATGCGCGCGTGGACGCCAGCATCTCCTGGTCACGCATCTGGGCGCTGCTCACCAACCGGGACATTCTGGTGCTCACCTTCTCCTACATGTGTATGAACTACGTGTTCTACCTGCTCGGGAACTGGGTCTTCCTATACCTCGCGCAGGAGCGGCACTTCAGCGTCATGCAGAGCGGCTGGCTCGCGGGCATCCCGCCGCTCGCCGCGGCGATCGGCGCCGGTGTGGGTGGTGCTGGAGCGAGCCTGCTCTGCAAGCGCTACGGCGTGCGCTGGGGGCTGCACGTGATTCCGCTCGTCTCGCTGCCTGCGGCAGCGGTGTTGCTGCTCGCCGGCGCTTACGCCACGAACGGCTACCTCGCCGTCGCGGCATTGAGCTTCTGCTACGGATTCGTGGAGCTGAACGAAGGCCCCTACTGGGCGGCATCGATGCATGTGGCCGGCTCGGACACCATGGCGGCTACCGGCATCGTGAACACCGGCGGCAACGTGGGGGGTCTGATCGCGACCCCTGTCGTCGCTTACCTCTCGGGCCATCAGGCATGGACGTTGGCCTTCCTCGTAGGTGCGGGATTCTCAGTCGCGGCCGGGGCTGCCTGGCTGCTCGTGGATACCACGCGCCACGCGGATCGGCAGCTGCCTGGTTGAACAGCCGGCCGGCCAGCCAGGCAGTGCGATGAGCGTCCGGTGCAGCCATTCTGCAAAGCTGCGCATGACCCAGAGCTCGTAAGCTGCGCCGCTGCGAAGCAGCAGCGACGGACAATCGAGGACGGTGATCGCCGCGCAATCGCGCCCGCCCATGACCAGGGGCAGATCGACGACTCGCGAGAGGCACTCGTGTGCTCGTGCCGCGGCTAACTCGAATCGACACCACTTGGCACTGACATCCACCAGGGAGGCACCCCGCTCGCGCAGCAGCGCAAGCTCACTTGCGTGCGACGAAAGCGCATCACCCATCAGCAGCCAGCGCCCGGGGGCAATGAGAAGTATGGCTCCCGTCGCGAGGGGACGCTGGATGCTGCCGGGCCGCATCCCGCGAATGAATGCCAGTTCCGGGCCGGCGCCATGACGCTCCGTGGGTAACGTGAGCTCGAGGCACGGCGCCTGCGGCAGCCTGCGTATCACGGCGCTCATCCCCTCATCCGCTCGCCCGCGGGGTCCAGGTGCACGGGCGCGGTCACACGTAGCAATGTTGGGCGGCCGCGCAGCGGATCCGCGCCCACGACCGTGGCGCCCGGCCGGGCGTGAGCGCGCGCGAGCAGCGCAAGACCTACCGTGCGCCCGAGTGTCGGGCTCGATGCAGCCGAGGTGACATAGCCGAGTGCGTGCTTATCCGAGCGGGTGGCGATGAGCTGTGCGCCTACGCTGAAGTGCTCCGCAGCGTCCGCCGCCACGACCCCGACCAGCATGGGCCGCTGCGGCTCGTGCAGCGCCGGGCGATCGAGCAATGCGCGGCCGATGCAGTCGGCCGATGCGCTCACCATGCGCTCGAGACCCAGATCGAATGGAGAGACCTGCCCGTTGATCTCGGCGCTCGTGAGGTAGCCCTTCTCGATCCTGAGAATGTCGAGCGCCTCGAGTCCGTAGGGGATCACACCGCACGTAAGGGCCGCGGCATGGAGCGACTCCCACAGCGGCGCTGCGACCTCGGCCGAGCAGTGCAGCTCGTAGGCGAGCTCGCCCGAGAAGCTGGCACGCACGACACGCAGCGGCCGCCCGTCCCATTCCCCGCAAGCAAGGTCCATGTGCTTGAGATGGGGCAGCACTCCCGGCCACGGCGCCGGCAGCACGTGACGGAGCAAGCCGCGGCTCGCGGGGCCCGCCACGACGATGACGGCCCAGGCATCCGTCACGTCCGTGCACGTGACCGCCAGTGAGGAGCCGGCGCACGCCACGTGGTACTCGAGGTGCGAGAGCACCGCTGCGGCGGCGTGGGTGCTCGTCGTGAGCAGGAAGTGCTCGGCTCCGAGCCGCAGCAGCAGCCCATCGTCGAGGACCATTCCGTCCTCGCGCAACATGACGCCATAGCGGGCGCGGTCGATGCCCATCCGGCTCGGTCGCCCGAGGTAGAGCCGATCGATACAGGCTGCGGCATCCGGCCCGAGCAGCTCGATCTTGCCGAGCGTCGAGGCATCAAAGAGCCCACCCGCGTTGCGCACGCGATGTGCCTCGAACACCGCGGCAGCTTCGAGCGTCTCGCCGTGGTTGCGAAAGTAGCGCGACCGCAGCCACAGCCCCGCGGGCTCCATGACGGCGTGGGAGGCAAGCTGGGGGCCGTGCAGCGGCGTGTGTCGTACCGGTCGAACATTGAGCGGAGCCGGAGCACCGGCGAGCGCTGCGAGCGGCAACGGGCTTGCCGGCGGTCGCGCTCGACTGGTACCGACATGCTCGAGCCGGCTCTCGAGCAACTCGGCGACGATGGCGGCGCCCGGCAATCCTGCGGTGCGACCCTGATCGGTGCCCACCCCGAGCGTTGTGTAGCGCTTGATGTGCTCGATCTCGCGGAAGCCCTCGCCGACGGCCTGGCGCAGGTCCCGGACCGTCACATCGTTCTGCAGATCGACGAATTGTCGCTTGTCGTTGCCGGTGCGCACCCGCCAGAGCGCTTGCAGAGCCGGTGGCGGATCCGCGCGCACGATGGGTGCGCTCGCCGCCGATGCCGGACTCGCAGCCGCAAGGCGCGCCGCCGCTGCACCCGCCCGCAGACCATCGGCAATCACCTCACCGAGCTCGAGCCGACCGGCGAGCGCGCCCGCGGGGATGACGGCATCCGAGGAGGACTCCGGGACGAAGGCAGCGAGCTCCGCGTCATAGCGTTCGCTGAGCTGGCTCTGCAGCGCGAGCTGCGAGGTCGGGGTCCAGCCGCCGCTCACGGCGATCAGGTCGCACTCGATGCGGCTGTGCGCAGCGCTCGAGAGTGCGCGCACGAGCGCCCCGCGCACGCACGCTCTGCCGAGCACGCGCTCTACGACATGCTCGCTCAAGATGCGCACGCCCGAGCGCTCGAGCTCCTCGAGTGCGCCGAGCGGACGGCGTGCGCGCGGATCGACGATGGCTGCGATCCGCAGACCCGCCGCCCGCAGGCGCAGTGCCGCCGCGTACACGCGATCGTGATTGGCGAAGAGTACCGCGTGATTGCCGGCGCGCACGGCGAAGCGCTGTGCGAAACGCTCCACGGCGCCGAGCAGCATGACACCTGGGCGGTCGTTGTCCTCGAAGGCGATCGCCCGCTCCGTGGCGCCCGTGGCTAGGATGCGCGCCTTGGCACGGATGCTCAGCAGCTCATCGCCCGGTGTTGGAATGCCGTTCGGCTGCCGCAGCGCGAGCACTTGCTCATCGTAGCAACCGACGACCGCCGTACCCGACAGCACTTCCACGCCGCCGGCGCTGAGCGTGCGTGCAGTGTCCGTCACCCAGCCGCTCGTCGGCCGCCCGCCGATCGTGCCGCTCTCGAATTGCAGCTCCCCGCCGAGGAGCGAATCGCGCTCGCACACGATGACCTTCGCGCCGTGGGACGCGGCTGCCACCGCGGCGGCCAGACCGGCAGCCCCCGCACCGATCACCAGCACGTCGCAATGCAAGTGGCGCTCGCCGGGGAATTGCAGCATCGGTTGCCGGGGAGCCGTCCCCAGTCCGGCGAGTCTGCGGATGAGCGGCTCGTAGCAGCGCCACGATGGCCACATGAAAGTCTTGTAGTAGAAGCCGGCGCCAAAGAGTGCGCCGCCGACACCAATGAGTGCGCAGACATCGAAACGCAGAGACGGCCAGCGGTTCTGACTCCTCGCGCGCATGCCCTCGGCGAGCATCGCCGTGGTGATCGGCACGTTCGGCACGTGTCGCGCGCCCAGCGCGAGCGTGCACAGCGCGTTCGGCTCCTCGGGTCCTGCGCTCAAAATGCCGCGCGGGCGCCGGTACTTGACGCTGCGGCCCACGAGGCGCACGCCCTGCGCGAGCAGCGCCGCCGCGAGCGTATCCCCGCGCAGTCCGTGCAGCGCACGTCCATCGAACTCGAACGCGTAGCGGTGCTCGCGCTCGATCGCGCCACCTGCAGGGTTGCGAAACGGCCCACTCACGACGGCTCACCCGTCACGGCGGGCGCCGCCGCGCCGAGCTGCGTGCGCACCTCGAGCACGCTGCCGCTCGCAAGATCCCGATGCAGCTCGAGCCACGTGCGGCAGCCGCGCACGTGTTGCCAGTGCTCGATGGATCGCGACGGATCGGCGCTGCGAAAGTACAGCCGCTCTGCGGCATCGGCACCCGATGGCGCGATGCTCTGCCGGAACTCGAACTCCGCTACGTCGCGCTCGCCACAGAAGGGACATGCGATCAGCATGCTGATCACTGCCGAGCCGGAAACGGCCCGGCTCCTTTCTCATCGAGCACGTGACCCGAGGTGAAGCGTGCCAGCCGAAACGGGCGGATCAGATCGTTCGCCCGCCCGCGTGCGATCAGCTCGGCGAAGGCGTGACCGGATGCGGGAATGGCCTTGAAGCCGCCATAGCACCAGCCGCCATTGAGAAACAGCTGCTCCTCGAGTCGATCGATGATGGGGCTGCCGTCCATACTCATGTCGTTCATGCCGGCCCAGTGACGCAGTAGCCGCAGATCGGCAACCTGCGGCAGCAGCGCCGTCAGTGCGCGCGCCACATCGCGCACGCGCGTCAGCTGTCCCTGCTGCGTCATCGAGGGATAGCCGTCGAGCATGCCGCCGAACACCAGCCCTCCGCGGTCGGACTGCGACACGTAGACCTCTCCGGCGCCGGGGAACATGTAGATCAAGACGGTGCCGAGCATCGGTTTGACGGGTTCCGTCACGCACGCCTGCAGCAGGTGCGTCTCGAGCGGCAGGGCCATCCCGAGCCGGCGGCCGAGCTGGGCACTGCGGCCGGCCACCGCCAATGCGACCCGCTCCGCACCGATGAACCCCTGCGTGGTCTCGACGCCGCTGATGCGCCCGCCGCTGCGCGCGATTCCGAGCACCTCGCAGCGCTCGATGATGTGCACGCCGAGCTGTGCGGCCGCACGCGCATAACCCCAGGCTACGGCATCGTGTCGCACCGTGCCGCCGCGGCGCTGCAACAGCCCACCGGCGATCGCGAACTGTCGCGGCACTTGGAGGTCCAGGGCGGGCTCGAATCGGCCCACGGCGGCCCGGTCGAGCAGCTCGGCATCGATGCCGGCAAGGCGCATGGCGTTGCCGCGGCGTGCGTACGCGACCAGCTCCTCTTCCGAGGAGGCGAGATCGAGCACGCCGCGCGGGCTGTACATGATGTTGTAGTTGAGCTCGCGCGCGAGCGTGCGCCAGCGCCGCAGCGAGTCCTCGTAGAAGTAATGATTCTCGGGCAGCAGATAGTTCGAGCGCACGATCGTCGTGTTGCGCCCGACGTTGCCGTAGCCGACGAGCGTGCGCTCGAGAACGGCGATGCGCCGCACAGAGAATTCGCGCGCCAGATAGTAGGCCGTCGCCAATCCATGGCCGCCGCCGCCGACGACCACCACATCGTAAGCGGCCGCGGGCGCGCGCCGCTCCCACAGCGGGCGCCAGGCGGCCGGCCCGCGCAGCGCCTCGCGCAGCAGCTGCAGCGCACCGTACCTCACGCGTCATCCCGCACGGGTATGATCGCGCGGCTGCGAGCTCGCATCGCAGTCCCATGCGCCAGGGAAGTAACCGGCATGTCACGACGCACCAAGCCCAAGTACCGCCGCACGCCCGCAAACCTGCGCCGGCAGGCGCTCGTCGATGCGACACTTGCGTGTTTGCGCAAGTTTGGCCACGAAGGCGTGTCGGTGCGGCGCATCAGCGCGCAGGCGGGCGTCTCGCCGGGACTCATCAACCACCATTTTCCGAGCATCACCACCTTGGCGGCCGCTGCGTACGAGACCCTCGCCATGTCCGTGCTGCACTCGATCCGGCGCCACGCGCAGCTGCCGGGTGCCTCGCCCCGCGAACGGCTGCGCCGCTTCTTCGAAGCTTCATTCACGCCGGACATTCTCGACCCCGAACTGTTCAATGTGTGGCTCGTGTTCTGGAGCCGAGTCTCGCACGACCCCGAGATGCGCGCGGTCTACGACCGCACCTCGGAAGCGTACCGCGCCACTATCGAGTCCATGCTTGCGCAGCTGCAGCGCGCGGCGGATGTGCCGCCCTTCAATGTGCGCCTGGCCGGCATCGCGCTGGTCGCCCTGCTCGATGGGCTGTGGATCTCCTCGAGCCTCAACCCGAAGACCTTCAAGCCGAGCGATGCCGTCGTCCTGTGCGAGGACTGGACGGATGGCCTGTGCACGGGTGCCTTCAGTAACGTGCGCACCGGACGCGCGGCGCGCGTGCCGGCGGCAGCCGCGCGCCGCGGCTCCTGAGCCGCGCCGCTGCTGCTCTTGTACGCCCGTACAACAGCCCATGCAAGACGCAGCCCTGGCTGCCGCCCATCGCGCGCGCCGCCTTGCATCACCCCACCCTTCGCGGGAACATGACGCGCCCGTTGACCCGCTGAGCTCAGATGACCACCCGCACGGAGCACCCGCCGAGTAACCGACCCGCAGCAGCCGCGCCGCTGCGCGTGGGCGTCCTGCTCGCCGAGCGCTTCACGCTCTCGGCCTTTGCGGTCTTCATCGATCATCTGCGCCTCGCTGCCGACGAGGGTGATCGCAGCCGCCCGCTGCACGTGCAATGGTCGATCATGGCGAGCCGTCGCGACTCGGTACCCGCAAGCTGCGGCGTACACCTCGAGCCCACGAGCGGCCTGCTGCCAGCCGACTCGCTCGACTACCTGGTCGTGGTCGGTGGCATCCTGCACGCAGGCCCGCAGATCGATGCCGCAACCACGCGCTATCTGCGCGAGGTGGGTGCGACAGGGGTGCCGCTCATCGGTATCTGCACCGGCAGTTTCATTCTGTGCCGCGCCGGTCTCATGCAGGGCCGGCGCTCCTGTGTCAGCTGGTATCACTATCAGGACTTCCTCAGCGCCTTTCCGCATCATGAGGTCGTGGCCGATCGGCTGTTTCTCGTCGACGGGCCGCGCATCACCTGCGCAGGGGGCGCGGGAGCTGCCGCGCTCGCCACCTATCTGATCGAGCGGCATTTGGGTCGTGCGCTTGCGCAGAAAGCGAGTCAGGTGCTGCTCTTCGATCGACCGCGCGCCGGCAGCGAGGCCCAGCCGCACCCACCCCTGTCACAAACTGTCAGCGAGCCGCGCGTGCGCCGCGCGCTGCTCCTCATGGAGCAAAATCTCACGCGGCCGATCGCGATCGTGTCGGTGGCCGAGCAGCTCGGCGTATCGATGCGCCAGCTGCAACGGCTGTGTCAGGAGCACGTCGGCATGGGACCGGCCTTGCTCTATCGCCGGCTGCGCATGCGTTATGCCAACTGGCTGATCGAGAATACCGACCGCTCGGTCACCGATATCGCGCTCGAGGCAGGCTTCGCTGACTGCGCCCACTTCTCGCGTCAGTTCAAGGACGCCTACGGCCTGTCGCCGTCCACGCGCCGCCGCAAGCCGCGGCCGCGGGCCGACTCCGATGCGGCGCACGTGCGCGTCTTCGGCTAGCCGCACGGCTTGCCGCCTAGCGCGTCCACGTTATATTATTGTCCTCATAATATTACGTGATACCCCGGGAGTGACCATGAACTCCGACGTCATCATCACCTGCGCCGTGACCGGCGATGACACCAGAGTGACGAAGAGCCCGCACTGTCCGATCACGCCGCAGCAGATCGCAGGCGCCGCGCTCGAGGCCGCGCGTGCCGGTGCCGCCATCGTCCACATTCACGTGCGCGACCCGGACACGGGTGCCTTCAGCATGCAGACACGCCACTACCGCGAGGTGGTGCAACGCATCCGCGACAGCGGCAGTGACGTGATCGTGAATCTCACTTGTGGCATGGGAGGCTATCTGTGCGTCGGTGAGCATGGCCTGGAGGACACCCCCGCGCCGGGCACGGACTTCGTCAGCCAGGAAGAGCGCATGCGCCACGTGATCGATCTGTGCCACGAGGGACGCTACCGGCCCGACATCGCGACACTCGACTGCGGCTCATTGAATTTCGGTGACGGCAACCGCGCCTACATCTCGACTCCGAGCTATCTGCGGCAGGGCGCGCGCATCCTGCGCGAGCTCGGCGTCAAACCCGAGCTCGAGGTCTTCGACACGGGCAATCTGTGGTTCGTGCGCCAGTTGATCAAGGAGGATCTCATCCCGGCACCGGCACTCATCCAGCTGTGCACCGGGATCGCCTACGGCGTGCCTGCGGACGTGGGACACCTGCTCGCTATGGTCAACACCCTGCCCTCCGATTGTGTGTGGACCTCCTTCGCGATCAGCCGCATGCAGATGCCGTGGGTCGCGCAATCCGTGCTGCTCGGCGGCAACGTGCGCGTGGGGCTGGAGGACAATCTGTACTTGAGCCGCGGCGTGTACGCGAGCAACGCGCAGCTGGTCGAGCGGGCGCGCACCATCATCGAAGCGATGGGCGCCCGCATTCTCTCGGCGGGACAGGCACGCGAACGGCTGCAACTGCACTGAGCGCCGTGACGGGAGTCTCGCTCTATCGCACGTCGATTGCACCGGACTGGATCGACTACAACGGCCACCTCCGGGATGCGTACTACGGGCTCATCGTGAGTTACGCGAGCGATGCGCTCCTCGAGCGCCTGGGACTCGATGCGGCGTACCGCGAGCGCACGGGCTGCACGCTGTACACGCTCGAGTCGCACGTGCACTATTTGAGCGAGGTCAAACAGAGTGACGTCGTGACCGTCACCGTGCGCGTGCTGGCGGCTGATGAGAAGCGCATTCACGCCGCATTCGATCTCACGTGCGAAGGGCAACCCCGGCCGGCTGCGAGCGCCGAGTGCCTGCTGCTGCACGTGCATCAGGGGACCCCGGTCAGCACGCGAGTCTTTCCGCCTGCGATCACGGCCGCGATCGGCGCACTGCTGCGCACCACGGCCGGCGTGGCCACCGATATACCGGGTTCGCGGCGCATCGAGTTGCGCCCACCTCGAGCGGGATGAACCCGGCGGCGCTACAGCGGCTGCTCGCGCCGCGCAGCGTCGCGCTGATCGGGGGCGCCTGGGCGGACGCGGCGGCCGCCGCGGCGCGCACGATCGGCTATGACGGCGCACTGTGGCGCGTGCATCCCACCCGTACAAGCGACGCGGATACGATCTACTACCGCTCCGTGGACCAGCTGCCGGGCGCTCCGGATGCCGCCTTCCTCGCGGCTCCTGCGGGCGAGATCCCTGGCATTGCCGCGGCGCTCGTGCGGCGCGGCGCCGGTGGCTTCGTGTGCTTTGCCTCCGGCTTCTCGGAAACCGGCTCGGCTGAGGGAGCGCGGCTCACCGACGAGCTGCTCGGCGCCGCCGACGATCTGCCCTTCCTCGGCCCGAACTGCTACGGCTTCATCAACTTCTTCGACTCGGCCGCGCTGTGGCCCGATCAACTCGTGGGCCCGCGGGTGGAGCGCGGCGTCGCACTCATCTGCCAGAGTGGCACGATCGCGCTCAGCCTGCAGTTCAACGCACGCTCGCTGCCGCTCGGCTATGTGATCACGGTCGGTAATCAGACGCGGCTCGCGGTCGAGGACCTGATCGAGCTGCTCTCGCAAGATGCGCGGGTGAGCGCCCTGGGACTCTATGTCGAGGGCATCAAGGACACGGCGCGCTTCGGCGCGGCGGTGCTGCGCGCGCGCGCGGCGGGGAAGGCCGTCGCCGCCGTGAAGGCCGGACGCACGGCGGCCGCCGCACGCACGGCCCACAGCCACACCGGCGCGCTGGTCGGCGCGGATACAGCCTTCGACGCCTTCTGCGGGCAGACGGGCATTGCCCGGTGCGACTCGCTCGCGACCCTGTGTGAGACCTTGAAGCTGCTGCACACGGGCGGCCCGCTGCCCGGACGACGTGTGCTCGTCATGGGCGCATCGGGCGGCGACATGGCGATGACCGCCGACGCCGCGCGGCACCTGGATCTCGACTTCGCGCCGTTCCCCGCGGACACCATCGCGCAGCTGCGCGGCATTCTCGGTGAGCGCGTGACGATCTCCAACCCATTCGATTTTCACACGCACATTTGGTTCGACCGGCCGGCATTGCACGCCACCTTCGCAACCGTGCAGCGGGCCGGCTTCGATGCGGTCGGCTTCATGCTCGATTGCCCGCCGGAGCCGGCGGACGCTTCGGCTTACTTCGGCGCGATCGAGGAGTTCGTGAGCGCCGCTCGTGGGGCGCCGAGCCGCTGCGCGCTGATCTGCTCCCTACCGGAGTCCATGCGAGCGGAGACGCGGCACAGCTGCCTGGCCGCCGGCGTCATCCCGTTGCAGGGACAGCGCGAGGCACTTGAAGCGCTCGCGGGCGCCGCCGGCATCGGTGCCGCCTGGGGCGAGCATCGTGAGGTGCAGCTGCGCCTCGCACGCGGGGCCGCAGCGAAATCGGCAGCCGGCCTCGATACGGCACGCACCCTGACGGAGTACGAAGGCAAGACGGCGCTCGCCGCGCAGGGTGTGTGCATTCCACGCGGGCGGCTCGCAGCGGCTGCCGACGCCGTGGCGCTCGCCGAGGAGATCGGCTTTCCGGTGGTGATCAAGGCGGCTGGCGCGGGACTCGAACACAAGTCCGAGGTGGGCGGGGTGGCGCTCAACGTGCGCGACGTGACGGAGGCGGCCGCGGCGGTCGCGCGTCTCGCCTCCTTGAGCGATACGCTGCTCGTCGAGGAGATGATCGGTGACGGCATCGCGGAGCTGCTGGTCGGGGTGAGCGCCGATCCTCAATTTGGACAGTTGCTGGTGCTCGGTGCCGGAGGAGTGCTTACGGAGCTGCTGCGCGAGACCGTCACCTTGCTGCCCCCGTTCACTCGGGCGAGCATCGAAGCAGCGCTCGGGCGGCTCAGGGTCGGCGAGCTGCTTCGAGGCTATCGAGGTAAGCCGGCTGGCGATGTGGCGGCGCTGGTTTCGCTGACCCTCGCGTGTGCTCGCTATGCCGAGGCTCATGTGGAGACTCTCTTGGAGCTCGATATCAATCCCGTCATCGTGCGGCCGAGCGGCCGCGGTGCCGTGGCCGTCGATGCGCTGGTGCGCCTGGCCCGAGGAGAACGCTGATGTCAGAGGTTACGCAGAGCGGCATCCGCGCGCATGCCGCAGGGCCGGTGCTCGAAGTGACGATCGATCGTCCGAAGGCCAATGCCATCGACCTCGCGGCAAGCCGGCGCCTGAACGATGTGTTCACGGCGTTTCGCAGCGATCCGCAGCTGCGCGTCGCGATCGTCACCGGTACCGGCGAGCGTTTCTTCAGTGCCGGCTGGGATTTGAAGGCTGCCGCCGCCGGTGAGGTATCCGATGAGGATTGGGGCGTCGGCGGCTTCGGCGGGCTCAATTACCCCCGCAACCTCGACAAGCCGCTCATCGCGGCCGTCAACGGCATCGCATGCGGGGGCGGCTTCGAGATCGTGCTCGGTACCGACATCATCGTGATGGAAGAGCATGCACGCTTCGCGCTTCCCGAGATCAACGTCGGCGTGCTCGCGGATGCCGGCACGATCAAGCTGCGCCGTCGCGTGCCTTACCACATCGCCGTCGAGTTCCTCATGACGGGCCGCTGGATGGATGCCGCGGAGGCCAAGCACTGGGGGCTCGCCAACCACGTCGTGCCCACGGGTCAGGCGCTCGCCAAGGCCCGCGAGATCGCCCAGCAGCTCGCCGCCGGGCCGCCGCTGCTCTTTCCGGCCATCAAACAGCTGCTGCGCCACACGGAAATGGTGCCCGAGCACGAGGCTTTCGCTCTGCACGATGCTCTCGATGCCGTGCAGAAGGTCATTCGCTCGGAGGATCTGCGCGAGGGCACACAAGCTTTCACCGAGAAGCGCAAGCCCGTGTGGAAAGGTCGTTGAGTCTCAAGCCGCCGCTCGCTCGCAGAAGCGGCGCATGCGCCGACACGCCTCATCGAGAATGACATCCTCCGCGGCGAAGCAGATGCGGACGTAATGTTGCGTGCATTTGCCGAACGCGGCCCCATCGAGCACCGAGACGCCTTCGGCCTCGTACAGCGCACGCATGAATTGATAGCCGTTCAGGCCCGTGGCGCTCACATCCACCAGCATGAACATGCCCGCCTGAGGCTTGACGGCGCGCAGCTGCGGGATGCCGTCCAAGGCGCCTAGCAAGCGCTGGCACTTCCTCTGACAGAGCTCGCGGATGCGCCGCTCCGCGGCTGCCGCGTTCGCCAGCGCTACGATCGCGGCCTCCTGGATGAATCCCGGCAGGCCGAACAGCATGCACATGGCGAGTGCTTCTGCATGGCGCGCGACCTCGCGCGGACCCACGAGCCAGCCGGCCCGCCAGCCCGTCATGGCGTGGGACTTCGACAGGCTGCTCACCGTGATCACCTGCTCGGGCAGGCGCGCCGCAAGACTCGGCACGCGCCCTGAGGGGGCAAGCCCCGCGTACACCTCATCGCTCACGATCCACAGCTCGTGGCGCTGCGCCAGCGCTGCGATCCTCTCGAGCTCGGGCTCATCGAGGATGACCCCAGTCGGATTGTTCGGCGTGGCCCAGAACAGCGCCCGCGTGCGCGGGTTGATCAGCTTCTCGAGCGACTCGAGGTCGGGCCGAAATGCGCTCGTGCTCGGCACGCGCACCATGCGCGCGCCTGACACCTCGAGGGTAGCGGGATAGGTCGGGTACATCGGCTCGAGCGTCATGACTTCATCGCCCGGGCCCGCAAGGCACAGCGAGGCTGCGAAGAGCGCATTCTGTGCGCCCGCGAAACAGACCACCTGGTCGGGATCGGTGTGCTGGCCGGAGCGCGCCTCGTGAGCGCGCGCGATCGCCTGGCGCAGCGGCAGCCGTCCTGCGGCCGGAGCGTAGTGCGTGTCTCCGGCGCGCAGCTGCTCGACCGCCCGCTCGACCACCTCCTTCGGGGTATCGAGATCGGGATCTCCCACGCTGAGGACGATCACGTCCGCGCCGCGCTCAAGTGCGGCGAGCGCCTCGTAGTGCGTGACCCACGCGTCGGCGCCCTCGCCACTGATGCGGGCCGTGAGCTCGGAAAATCTCATCGTGCCTGCACGAAATCGCCGCTCGCGAGCTCGAGCAGCGTCGGGCCGCGGCGCTCGAGCGCTGCGCGGATGCGCTCGCCGAGCATCTCGAGCGTCGCGACGCGGACGGCCTCCGCGCCGCAGGCGCGGGCGAGCGCGACGAAGTCCGGATTGCGCGCCACCACGCCCAGGGGCGTGATGCCCGCGCGGAGCATGTCGTCGCGAATCTGGCCGAGTGCGCCGTTGTTCCACACGACGATCGGCAATGCGAGCTCGCATTCGACCGCGGTCGTCAGTTCCTGCATGGTGAAGCCGAGGCCAAAATCGCCCGCGAGCGCGAGCACGGCGCGCTGCGGCTGCGCGATTTTCGCGCCGAGCGCCGCAGGCAGCGCATGCCCCAGGGTCCCATAGCCTGAGGGGTGCACCCAGACACCGGGGCGCTCGGCGGCAAAGGCGTAGATGCCGTGATAGGCAATCTGCGTCATGTCGCTGAACACGATGGCATCGGGCGGCGTGCTCTGGCGCAAGCTCGAGAGCACGGCGCTGAAGGCGCGCCCGTTGGCATCGAACTGCTCCTCGATCGCGGCGCGATGACGCGCGCTCCCGCCGGCACGGGTGCACCAGCCCGAGCGCGGCGTGCACGAGCGAGCAAGGGCCTGCAGTGTCGTACGCGCATCGCCCCAGAGCGCAACTTCGGGCCCGTACTGATCCGCGAGCCGCACGGGATCGATGTCGATGCGGATCAGCCGGCCCGCGATGCGCAGCCGCATGCCGTAGAAGATGTCGGTCTCCGAGAGCTCGGTCCCGACGGCGAGCACGACGTCCGCCGCGCCGATCAGCTCCTGCGTAATCCCGTAAGGCAGGCTCGCGCCGAGGCTCGCGGGATGGGACTCAGCTAGCACGCCCTTGCCGGCGGCCGTGGTGACGAGATACGCATCGAGCGCTTCGACGAGCTGCCGCAGCACATCTCCGGCCCCTCGCGCGCCGCCACCGGCAATGATCAACGGGCGCTGTGCCCCGTTGAGGAGCGCCGCCGCAGCCTCGATCGCATCCACCGGCGCTTGTGGCGAGCCGCGCGGGGGCGCAAAGCGCTCTGCCGGTTGTGTCGTCGGCTCGGCGAGCAGATCGAGCGGTATGCCCACGTAGGCGGGCCGTGCGCGAGCGCTTCGCAAGCTCGTGAGCGCCGCGCACAGATGATCGCGCACGTCCTCGACCGTTGAGGCGGAGCGCGCCACGGACGTGACGCCGGCGGCCAGGGCGAGCTGATCGTTGAGCTCGTGCAGCACGCCCCAGCGCTTGCCTAGGGTTGCGCGCGCCGGCGTGCTCGCGATGACGAGCAGCGGTACGGAATCCGAGTAGGCCTGTGCCGTCGCGGTCAGAACGTTGGTGAGCCCGGGGCCTGAGATGACGAACGCCGCCGCCGGCCGGCCGCTTGCGCGTGCATAACCGTCGGCCGCGAATCCGGCATTCTGCTCATGGCGCACCAGCACGTGCCGCAGGCGCGCGCTTTCGAGGCCGCGGTACAGCTCGATGTTGTGCACTCCGGGAATGCCGAACACGGTGTCGATGCCGTTCAGGGCGAGCAGCTCAACCACGTAGTCGCCGACGGTTCGCGCGCGGGTGCTCATGGGGGCCTCCTCGATGTGGCGTGCAGCGGGCGCTCACGCCCCGTACGGGCGCAGCAGCGCTCGCGAGATGATATGCCGCTGCACCTCGCTCGTGCCGTCCCAGATGCGCTCGACACGCGCATCGCGCCAGATGCGCTCGAGCGGCAGATCCGCCATGAGTCCCATGCCGCCGTGGATCTGCAGCGCCTCGTCCGCCACCATCGCGAGCATCTCGGTCGCTTTGAGCTTGGCGACCGCCACGTCCATCTCCGTGGCGCTCTTGTGCTCGACCTTCCAGGCGGCCTCGAGCATCAGCAGCTCTGCCGCACGCAGTTCCACGGCCATGTCGGCCAGCTTGAAGGCGACTCCCTGAAAGCGGCCGATCGGCTGTCCGAACTGCACGCGCTCCGCGGCCCATTGCTTGGCGTGCTCGAGCGCACGCTCGGCGCGTCCGACACAGTTGGCGGCGACCTGCAGCCGGGTGGAACCGAGCCAGGTCTTGGCGACCTCGAAGCCCTCATCGATGGCACCGAGCACCGCACCGCGCGGCACGCGGCAGTCGCTGAAGTGCAGGATGCTGTTGGTGTAGCCGCGGTGCGAGACGCTCTTGTAGCCCGGACGCACCTCGAATCCGGGTGTGCCCATGTCGACCAGAAACGCCGTGATGCGACGGCGCGCGCCGCGCGCGCTCGACTCCTCGCCCGTGGCGGCGAACAGAATGACGAAATCCGCGTGATCGGCGTGACTGATGAAGTGCTTGGTGCCGTTGAGGATGAAATCCCCACCCTTCGCCACGGCCGTGGTGCGCATGCCGCGCATGTCCGATCCGGCACCAGGCTCGGTGATCGCCAGACACTCGGTGCGCTCGCCGCGCACGGCCGGATACAGATAGCGCTCGCGCTGCTCGCCCGTGCAGGCGAGCAGAATGTTCGACGGCCGCCCCACACAGCCGAAATGCAGTCCCGCGCTGGTATGCCCGAGCTCCTTCTCGTAGAGCACCCAGGTGACGGTGTCGAGGCCGCCCCCGCCGACCTCGGCCGGCATGTTGGCCGCGTACAGCCCGGCCGCGATCGCCTTGGCGATGAGCTCCGCGCGCAGCTCCTTGCGGACCACGCCCGTCTCCTCGACCTCGCGCTCGTGCGGATAGAGCTCACGCTGCACGAACTCGCGGGTCGTCTTGATGATCAGCTGTTGCTCTTCGGTGAGGGCGAATTCCATGAGACTGTCTCCTCGTGCGCCGAGCTCAGGCCGCGTTCGGCCCGGACGCGGATGTCTTCGAGTGCCTGGCGGACCTGCGCGCGGGCGCTGCGCTCGCGCTCTGCGCCCAAGCGTGCAGCAGCTCGAGATGCAAACGCAGCTGTTCGATCTGTCGCTCTGCGGGCCAGTCGCGGCGGCTCACCACGGCACTCGCCGTGATGCCGTTGAGAAATGTCATGACCGAGCGCAGGACGTGCTGCTGCACGGCCGTCGGCCAGCTCGGCCATTCGGGCCAACCTTGCGCGAGACAGCGCTCGAAGAGCCGCTGGTACTCGCGATGCACCCAGCCATTGATGCGCTTCAGGCGTTTGTCCGCGCAGAGCTGCCCCCAGAAGGAGGTCCAGAAAGCGCACTCGGTGTAACGCTCCTCATCGACGGGCAGCGATTCCGTGAGCACGGTGAGCAGGTCGGGGGCGCTTGCTCCGGGCGGTCGCGTGAGCCGCTCCTGGATGCGGCGCAGGATGAGCCGCAGCGCGGCGATGATGATCTCCTGCTTGCTGTCGAAGTAGTGCGCCACCATGCCCGTGGTGTAGCCGGCCTCGCGCGCGATACGCACGATGGTAGTGCGGTCAAAGCCGTGCTCGGCGACGACACGGCAGGCGACCAGGGCGATCTCGTCGCGACGTTGCGCGTGATCGACGATCTTCGGCATGCCGCTACTTCCGCGTGAGCCCGACGTGCCGACCGGCCTGCGGCGGCGGGGGCAGCGCGGCTTGGGCGGCGTGGATTCTGGCAAGCTCGCTGCGCAGCGCCGGCTCCATGGGCGCCGCCTTGGCGCTTGCGGTGTTCACGTGAATGTAGAGCTGCTCGCCCGTGGCGCAGAGTGCCTCGTCGCGCCGCCGATGCAGCTCGTGGAACAGATGCACACGCTTGTCGTCCAAGCCGAGCAGCCGGGTGTGCACATAGAGCGGCTCCTGTGCGCGCAGCTCCGCGCCGTGCGTCACGTGGGACTCGAGCGTGTAGAACGCTCGACCGGACTTGCGATAGGCATCATCAACGCCCACGTGCCTGAAGAGCGCGTCGGTCGCATCGCCGAACACCTGCAGGTAGCGCCAGTCGGTCATGTGACCGTTGTAGTCGACCCACTCGGGGCGCACTTCGGCGTCGAGCAGCCGCAGCGGCCGCGCGCTCGCACCGCTCAGCAGCGTCTCGATCTCGGGACGCGCGGCGCGTGCCTGCTGCGCGTACAGCCGCTCCTCGAGCGCCCGCAGCGTGGCACCGGCGCCGAGGTTGTGGCGGCGCAGCACCTGCTGAATGTCGACCAGATAATCATCGCGCAGCCGCTCGAGCTCGCGGATGGAGCGTCCGCCGGCCTGCGCCTGCGTACCCTCCACCATTCGATCGATCAGCTGTTCGGTGAGCTCGGGTGCCTCGAGCCGCGTCCAGGGCCACTTCAGACAGGGGCCAAACTGGCGCAGCATGTGCCGCATGCCGCTCTCCCCGCCCGCCAGATGGTAGATGAGGTTGGTTCCCATGCCCGCCCAGCGCAGCCCGGGGCCGTACGCGATGGCATCGTCGAGCTCGCCGGTGCTCGCCACGCCGTCATTGATCAGATGCAGGATCTCGCGCCACAGCGCTTCCTGCAGCCGATCGGCCAGGTGACCCGGCACCTCGTGCCGCACGTGCAGCGCGTGCATGCCGATGCGCGTGTAGAAGTGCCGCGCGGCATCGAGCGCGAGCGAGCCGGTTTGTTGACCACCGACCAGCTCCACGAGCGGCAGGAGATAGACCGGATTGAAGGGATGGCCGACCAGGAAGCGCTCGGGCGCCTGCATGTCACGCTGCAGGTCCGAAGGCTTGAGGCCCGAAGTGCTCGAGGCGATCACGACATCGGGGGCCGCCTGACGGCTCAGATCCGCGAGCACGCGCCGCTTCAACTCGAGCTGCTCCGGAATGTTCTCCTGGATGAAGTCGACCTCACGCGCCATGGCGAGGAGATCGGTCGTGAAGCGCAGCCGTCCGGGTGCTGGCAGCGGCGCAAAGCTCAGCCGGCCGAGCGCCTGCTGCGCATTGGCGACTGCGCCGCGCAGCCACTGCTCCATCTGCGGCTGCACATCCGCGGCGAGCACGTCGATGCCGAAATGCAGGGCGCGCGCCGCCCAGCCGCCGCCGATCACTCCGGTACCTGCGAGCCCGAGAGTCCTGACCTGTCGCATGAGAGCGCCGTGCGTTTTATATCGTTGCTGTAATAATATAATAAATCACGGCCTGCCGCACGCACCCGCACCATGCCCGGCCCCTTCATCGAACGTCACTCGATCGACTACGTGCCCCGCGCGGAGCGCCACGGCAAGGTGTGGCAGCTGTGGCCGGTGTGGTTCTCGGGCGATGCGCACCTTGCGACCCTCGCGGTGGGCGTGCTGGGCATAGCGCTCGGGGGCAATCTGCTGTGGAGCGCGACGGCGGTCATCGCCGGCTGCGTGCTCGGCACCTTCTTCATGGCCTTCCACTCCACGCAGGGCCCGCAGCTCGGCTTGCCGCAGATGATCCAGTCGCGCCCGCAATTCGGCTATACGGGCGCGCTGCTCGTCTGGGGCGTCGCTCTGTTCACCTATACCGGCTACACCGCCTTCAACCAGGTACTGGCGGCACAGGCGCTGCACCAGCTCTGGCCCTCCGTGCCGCCGGACTCGCGCCTCGTCATCATCGCTCTCGCCGCTCTGGCCGGTGGCATCGCCGCGGCCGGTTACGACAAGATTCATCTGGCGCAGCGCACCTTCGCGTACTTGATGATTGCCATACTCTGCGTTTTCTCAGCGACTGCCGGGCTTCTGCTGCGCTTTCCGGCAGCGAGCTGGGACCCGGCGGGCTTTCGCCTGACACCCTTCCTCACGCAGCTGTTCGCCGCCGCCGCCTACCAGCTCAGCTGGTCGATCTACGTATCCGACTACTCGCGCTATCTGCCACGCGAGGTGGGCGTGCGCGCCTCGTTCTGGTGGACCTACATGGGCGCGTTCATCGGCGGCGCGTGGATGATGCTGGTCGGTACGCTCGCAGCGGCCGCTTTTCCCAAGCTCGAGGTGGCCGCCGCCATGCAAAGCGCCGCGGATGGCTTGATCCCCGGTCTCGGCCCTGTGCTCGTGCTCGGTGCACTGCTCGGTCTCGTCGCCATCTCGGCTCTCAACTATTACGGTGCATCGCTCACGCTCGTCAGCGTCGCCGACACAGTCTCACCCCTGGGTCGCACGATGCGCGTGCGGCTCTTGGGCCTGCTCGCGGCGGTGCTCATCTCCACGGGCATCGCACTCGGCGCCTCGAGCGACTTCATCAATCGCTTCGGCGATCTGCTCGCCGTGCTGCTGTACCTTTTCACGCCCTGGACAGCCATCAACCTGGTCGACTTCTATTGGGTGCGCAAGGGCCATTACTCCGTGCGCGAGATGTTCAATCCCCACGGACTCTACGGCCGCTGGAACTGGCGAGGGCTGACGGCCTACGGCATCGGTTTTGCGGCGATGATCCCCTTCTTCAGCACCGGGATGTACGTCGGACCGGTGGCGCGCGCGCTTGGCGGGGCGGATATCGCCATGGTGGTGGGGCTGCCAGTCGCGGCGCTCATCTACCTCGCGGCCTGCCGTACGCTCGATCTCGAGCGCGAGCGGCGCCTGTGCGCCGCGGCCGACGTGGGACTGGATCCGGCTGCGCCGCCGTGCCTCTCTCAGGAGCCCAGCAGCACCGCGGCATCGGGGCTGAAGCTCACGTAGACCTCATCGCTCCAGTCGATGGACCACTCCGAGGTGCGACGCTCGTTCTGCGCGACGACGGTGACGAGCTTGCCGCTGCCCGTCTTGATCCGATAAGTGGAGCGGTTACCGAGGTAGCCGAGCTCCCACACCGTGCCGCGCAGCTGATTGAGGGGACCTGCGGCCGCGGGCTCCTTGCTCAGCCGGATCTTCTCGGGACGCAAGGCCACCCAGACGTGCTCGCCGGCCTTGAAGCGACCGACATCATCGACGCGCAGCTCGCAGCCCGCCTCGGCACAGTGCACGGTGAGCAGACCCGGTTCGCTCCCGGTCACGGTACCCTCGAAGAGATTCGTGGTGCCCACGAAATCCGCCACGAAGCGGCTGGCGGGAAACTCGTAGATCTCCGCCGGCGTGCCCACCTGCACGACCCTGCCCCGATCCATGACGGCGATGCGGCTCGCAAGCGCCATGGCCTCATCCTGATCGTGGGTCACGACGATGAAGGTGATGCCGAGCTGGTATTGCAGATCCATGAGCTCGAACTGCGTCTGCTCGCGCAACTTCTTGTCGAGCGCCGACAGCGGCTCATCGAGCAGCAGCACCTTCGGGCGGCGGATGAGCGCGCGCGCGAGCGCCACCCGCTGGCGCTGTCCGCCCGAGAGTTGGTGCGGCCGGCGCTTGGCGAGCGGCCCGAGCTGCACCATGTCGAGTGCCGCGCGAATGCGCTGCTCACGCGCCTGCGCATCGAGCGGCAGGCGCTTCAATCCGTAGGCGACGTTGCGCTCGACACTCATGTGCGGAAAGAGCGCGTAGGACTGGAACATCATGTTCACCGGGCGCTCGTGCGGAGGCACATCGCCCATGTCCGCGCCATCGATCACGATGCGGCCGCTGCTCTGGCGCGTGAAGCCCGCGAGCATGCGCAGCAGCGTGGTCTTGCCGCAGCCGGAGGCGCCGACGAGCGCAAAGATCTCGCCTTTGTAGATGGAGAGATCGATCCCCTCGACGGCCGTGAACGCGTCATAGCGCTTGCTCACGCCCTCGATGCGGATCTGCGGCTGCGCCGTGGGATCGAGCCAGGGCCGCTCGGCCTGCGCCTTGGGCTGCGATGCGCTCATGCCGCGGAAGATTACACTGTGAACTCCTCTATATGAACATATAGATTTCTGAGGTAAAATTAAACGTTTATATAGTGCGCTGCCGCAGCCTGTCGGGAGGCCCCCATGAATTCCGCCGTCCACTCGCTCGAGCCCAGCACCGCGCGCACGAGCGCCGCGCCGCGCGCATTGCCCGCATGGACCTACAACCACCCGGAGATGACGCGCCTCGAGTACGAGCGCATCCTGCGCCCGAGCTGGCAGATCGTCGGCCACGTCAATTCGATGCCCCACGCCGGTGACTACCTGAGCGTCGATCTCGGCGCGGACAGCGTCGTCGCGGTGCGCGACTCGCACGGTGAGATCAAGGTGTTTCACAATGTGTGCCGCCATCGCGGCGCGCGCCTGCTCGTGGGCGCGGGCAACTGCCCGGGCGCGATCAGCTGCCCCTATCACGGCTGGTCTTATCGCTTGAGCGGTGAGCTCATGGGCATTCCGAAGCGCGAGACCTTCCCGGCCGTCGAGCGTTCCGAGCTCGCCCTAAAGCCCGTGCGCTCGCAGGTGATGCTCGGGTTCGTCTTCGTATCCCTGACGGGCGACCCGCCGCCGCTCGAGCGGCTCTGGGGCGGCCTGCTCGCAGAGCTCGCTCCACATCGCATCGAGGACATGGTGCCCTTGGGGCCGCTCTACCTCGAGCATTGGGATGCCGACTGGAAAGTGGCGATGGACAATTATCTGGAGTCCTATCACGTGCCCGTGGGGCATCCCGGGCTCAACCGCATGTTCACGCCGGACTACGACGATCAGCTCAATCTGCCCGCCGGGGTGACGCGCGGCATCAGCTGGATGCGCGAACGGCCCTCGCCGCAGTGGAGCGAGCGTATGTACCAGAAGCTCGTGGGCGGTCTCAGCGAGGGGCTGCCCGAAGCCCACCGCAGGCGCTGGAGCTTCTACAGCATGCTGCCCAACCTGGGCGTGGATGTGTTCCCGGACCAGATGGATTTCTTTCAGGTGCTACCGCGCGGCCCGGGCAGATGCGCGATTCGCGGGGGCAGCTTCGGCCATAAGGATGGGCGGCGCGAAATGCGGGTGGTGCGCTATCTCGCCACCCGCATCAACCGTCAGGTGCAGCGTGAGGATCGCTTCCTGTGCGAGCGCGTGCAGCAGGGTCTGGCATCGCCGAGCTACGAACCGGGACCGCTCTCACGGCTCGAGAACTGCATGCTCGAGTTCCACGATCTGCTGCGCGAGCGCATTCCCGAAGCGCGCCTGGCACACGCGCCGGCGAGATTCGCATAGTCTCAACGCGTAGAGTCCTCGGGCTCCGCGTCCGACTCGAGCAGCTGCGCAATGTGCGCGTGATCGCGCGCGATCAGCCTCAAGTAGGCGCGCGCCGTCGCATCGGGCGCTGCGCGTCCTGACTCCCAGTCGCTGACCGTCGCGAGTGGAATCTGAAAGCGCCTCGCAAACTGTTGCTGGCTGAGTTGCAGCACACGCCGTAGTGTGCGCACGCGCGGCACCGGGCGCAGGCGCTTGAAGTCCGCCGCCGAAAGCACAGGAATCTCTGCGTCGGCAGCTGGGGCCGCACGCCGCTTACTCGGCGCTGCGCGAGTTCTCGGCCCAGTAGACTTGTGCTTCATACTCCGCGGCCCTGCGCGCCGCGAGGATCCGTGGACGCGCGCCGCACTCGGTGTAGATGAGGGTCAGTACTTGATCATGCGCCCGGCCGATCAGCAAGGTACGCTGCCCGGCAGGATCCCTATCCCTAGGCGCATAGAGCCACTCGAGAGCAGCGGGGTCGGCAAGTGCAGCGGCCGCCTGCGCAAGACTCACTCCGTGTTTGGTGAGCCCCGGAGAGCTCTCTGCAGCGCCGAAGTGACCGGGAAAGAGCGAGCGCAGGTAGCCCATCGCAGCCCGGCGGGCGCCGGCGCGGTCGATCTCCGACTCGCTCTGGAAGGCAAAGCCCTGCCACAGCACTTCCAGCACGCCGATCAGCCCGAGTGCAATGCCCTCGGCATCGAGGTGGGTCGCGCCCGTCGCGAGAATCATGCGCTCGATGAGATCGCGCACCAGGGCGCCGAAATCGTCGTCCTGCTTGCCGCAGATATCGTAGTACTCCTGCCGGGAGCTCGCCTCGCCCCAGAACGAGTACCACACCGAGACCTTGCGCGTGCTGGCGATGTCCGCATCGAGGTACAGCTGGACGAGCAGCTCGAGCGCCCCTTCCGGGTGCTCGCGCAGCTCGCCGACGGGTTTGAGCACCCGCTGCGCGAACTCCTCCGCGAGATGCGCGAGCGAGGCGAGGAGCATCGCGTCTTTCGAATCGAAGTAGAAGCGCACGATGCCGGGTGACAGATCGGCGAGCGCGACCACCTTCTCGACGGTCGTGCGCGAAGGACCATGGATGTGCAGCGCGGAGATGCAGGCATCGATCAGCCGCAAGCGCTGCCGCCGGCGCGCATCGCGCTCGGCCGGCGGCTGTTGGGCGGCCGTATGGACGGGAGGTTCGGCGTTGGACACGGTGCTGGCTGGGCTCATCAGCCGTGCACGGCTGGGTGAAAGGGGTACACCCTGGCAAGTCTATCGCGCACAATAGCTGCAGGCACTCGAAAGAAGACCGACGTATGAGGTCGACCTGGCGAGCGGGCCGGTGGCTCATCATTCTGCCGCCGTTCGCGTTTCTGCTGTTCTTTTTCCTGATTCCATTCGCGTTCGCCCTGAAGATCAGCTTCGCGGAGACCGCGGCCCGCGTGCCGCCCTTCACGGACCTCATCGCGCGCGGTGCCGACCATCATCTGCGACTTGCCTTGAGCCTCGGCAACTACCGCTATCTCATCAGCGATGAACTGTACGGGTACGCCTATCTGTACTCGCTGCGCACGGCCTTGTTCTCCACGCTCATCTGTCTGGCCTTGGGCTATCCGATGGCCTATGCCATCGCTCGCAGCTCGAAAGCGGCGCAGGGGATTCTGCTGCTGATCATCATCCTGCCGTTCTGGACCTCCTTCCTGCTGCGCGTCTATGCGCTCGAGGGCATCATCCGCGACAACGGCCTGCTCAACAGCGTGCTGCTCAGGCTCGGGCTCATCGAGCACCCGCTGCGGATCATGCGCACGAGCCTGGCGGTGTATCTGGGCATCATCTACTCGTATCTGCCCTTCATGGTATTGCCGCTCTTCGCCACCCTCGAGAAGCTCGACCGCACGCTGCTCGAGGCCGCGGCCGACCTCGGCAGCCCTCCCTGGCGGGCGTTCCTCGATGTCACCTTGCCGCTCTCGCTGCCCGGCGTGATCGCGGGCTCGATGCTGGTATTCATTCCAGCGGTCGGGGAGTTCGTCATTCCCTCGCTCCTCGGCGGCACCAACACTCTCATGATCGGCCGCGTGCTGTGGGATGAGTTCTTCGGCAATCACGACTGGCCGGTAGCCTCGGCCGTCGCCATCGCCTCGCTTCTGCTGCTCGTCGGACCCATCGCGCTGTACCAGTACTACAGCGTGCGGCAGCTCGAGTCCTGAGGCGATGGCGAAAGGCTCCTCGGCGGTTCTGTTCTGTATCCTGTGCTGTGGGATCGCGCTGCTTTACATCCCGATTCTCACGCTCATCGCCTACTCCTTCAACGCGTCCCCCCTCGTGAACGTCTGGGGAGGATTCTCGACCGCGTGGTATGCGGAGCTGCTGCACAACCGGCAACTGCTCTCGGCCGCGTTGCTCTCGCTCGAGGTGGCCGTGAGCGCATCCACCGTGGCTCTGGTCCTCGGCACGCTGGCGGCGATCGCACTGGTGCGTTTCGGGAGATTTCCGGGCCGCTTCTTGCTCACCGGGATGGTCAACGCGCCCCTCGTGATGCCTGAGATCATCACGGGTATCACCCAGTTGCTGCTGTTCGTCTCGATGCTGCAGCTGTTCGCCTGGCCGCATCGCGGCTTCACCACCATCGTGCTCTCGCACGTCACCTTCTGCAGCGCCTACGTGACGATTACCGTGCAGTCGCGCCTGCAGAGCGCGGATCGCTCGCTCGAGGAGGCCGCCATGGACCTCGGTGCGAGCCCCGCGCGCGCTTTCATCGATATCACTCTGCCGATCATCGCTCCGGCCCTGGTCTCCAGCTGGCTGCTGAGCTTCACGCTGTCCCTCGATGACCTGGTGATCTCGAGCTTCGTCTCCGGCCCATCCGCAAGCACGTTGCCGATGGTCATCTACTCAAAAGTAAAGCTCGGGGTGAGCCCGGACATCAACGCGCTCGCGAGCCTCATCATCGCCGCGGTCGGCGCGTGCGTGCTCGCCGCTAGCTTCATGATGCGCCGGGCCGAGCGCCGCAGGTTGCAGGAAATCCAGCTCGCCCAGCGCTGAGGGCCACTCCGTGCGGAAACTACCCATTGCGCTGGTGCAACACGCGCGTATCGTCGCTCGTGTGTTCAAACAGAGCACTTTCGGCCCGGAGATAGCCATGAACAGCGCAACCCGCGCATGCACCTGGTGGCCCCGAGCAATCACGGTGATCGGACTCGCCGCGATGGGCGGCACCGCGCTTGCGCAGCAGACATCAGCTCCTGCGGAAGTCAAGGTTCAAGCCGACAAGGTCGTCACGGTGAAGAACAAACACTCGCCCACGGGAATCCAGCAAGAGACCGTGCAGTTGACGCACACCGTCAATTACGCGGATCTGGACCTGACGACCGCCGCGGGGAAGAGTGAGCTCGAGAATCGCATCCATTCGACGGCGAGCCTCATCTGCAAGCAGCTGGGGACGATGTACCCGGCGGGATCGGCCAAGGATGAGAGCACCGACCGCGCGGCGTGCGTGCAGCATGCGATCGAGCAAGGCACGAGTCAGGTCGAGCAGGCGATTGCCTCGGCGCAGCAGTTCAGGCAGCGTTGACGGCGACCGCCCGATCGAGGCGCATCACTCTGGAAACGAGGCGGTGCGCTTCGTCCTGCCTGGCGACGCTCCGCGCCGTTCACTCCAGCGGAGCTGACACGTACCGCGGATCGTGGGGCTGTCGTGCGAATATCGCGCGCACCAGCGGCTCGAAGACCTCGAGCGGGCGCGTCGGATAGTCGGGGTCGAACGAGGCCTGGTCCCAGCGCTCGCAGAAGTCGGCGCACGCTTGGAACCACGGGTGTTGCTTCAGCCGATCGCGCTGATGGCGATTTCCGCCCATGTGATGCGCGTAGTAATAGGTCTGGAAGAGCCCGTGCTGCTCGACGATCCAAGTGACCTCGGGACGCACGTAGGGCCGCAGGATGCCGGCTGCGATCTCGGCATGGTTGTAAGGCGCCAACTCATCGCCCACATCGTGCAGCAACGCGCCGACGATCAGCTCCTCGTCCGCCCCGTCGACCTGCGCACGCGTGGCAGTCTGCAGGCAGTGCTGCAGCCGGCTCACGGGATAGCCTTCGAGGGAGTGATCGAGCTTGCGCACCGCCGCCAGCACGCGATCGGCCAGGCCAACGGCATATTCTTTTTCAGATTGATCGAGCAGCAAGTAGTCCGCGCGCGTTCCGTCCTTCATGGCGCGAAAGCTGACGGTCTTCGTCATGCGAGCACTCCGTCGGTGTGGGTCATGCGGCTCTCCGCGGGCCGTCCGCTCGAGCGGCGCCTGCGCAGCACGCGCCACAGGCTGCGCGGTCCATCGACATCGATGTAGCAACCCTGCAGATGGCGCAGCCCTTCGCGCGGATCGAACGCCGTGCGTCCGTGCAGCAAGCGCCGATTGTCCATCATGACGAGATCACCGGCGCCGAGCACGAAGCGTAGCTCGAAGCGCGACGAGCGCAGCAGATGATCGAATGCGGCGCGCGCTCGATAATACCGCTCGAGCTCCGCCGGCGGCCGCAGGGACACGAAATCGAGTCGCGGGCTGACGTGCACGGCCTCGACTCGCCCGAGCGCATCGAGCGCGATGAGCGGCGCGCTCGCGACCAGCTCCGTCGTCGCATCCCGAAAGCGAAAGCGCACGGGAGTTCGCGCAAGCAGCTCAAATCCCTCGGGGTCGCTCGCCCGCAGCTCCGCGGCTACCGCATAACCGTCCACGAGGGTCGAAAGGCCGCCCTGCGTCTCGTTGATCAAGCAATGCAGCAGCTGTACCCCGGGCACCGGCGTGCGATAGGGATTGTCGGTGTGCGGATCGAGGGCCAGCGAGGTGTAGGCGAGGTCGTTCGCCTCGGGCGTCGAGCGCACATCGAACAACGCGCCGAAGTTGGTCTCCCGGGTGAATCCAAAGGTCGATGCGACCTTCAGCACCGCTCCCGGCTCTCGTGGAACGCCCGTGAGAATGACGAAACCAAGCTCTAGAAAGTCCTGCGACCAGCTCTCGAGTTGCGCATCGCTCGGCGCATCGCTCCAGGACGCGCGCGGAATACGCTCGAGGCGCCCGTCCCAGAGGCGCGGTGCAGGAATGTCGTGATCGCCCGCCGCGAGAGCAAACTCCTCGAGAATCGCGCGCGCGGAAAACTGCGCCTCGTGCCCGTCGCTGAAGCGGATGCGGTACTGGCCTGGCTCGGGCTCCTCGATGGCGGTGAGCCGCAGCTGCGGATCGAGATCCGAGGGATCATAGAGTCGCTGGCCGGTACGCTCATCGAAGCTCTGCGGATTCTGAGTGCGCTCGCGCAGCCACAGCGGGTGGATGGGAAAGCGCTCGCCGCGCTCCGTGATCACAGTCAACTCGTTGGATGAGGTGATTTCAACGCTCGCCATGTTCTGCCGCCCTCGCCTGATCCTCTAACGCTACATCCCCGTCTTGATGCGCGTCCAGGTGCGTGTGCGAATTCGCTCCAGCGCCGGGGCGACCTCCGCCGATTGGTACAGGCGTGCCTCGATCGCGGCAGTGGGGTACACCGCGGGATCCTCGAGGATGTGCGGATCCACGTACGCATTGGCCGCCCGATTGTCGTTGGCATAATGAATCTCGTTGGTGACCTCCGCGATGATGCGCGGCTCGAGCATGAAATTCAGGAACTTGTGAGCCGCCTCCGGATGCGGCGCGCCCGCCGGGATGAGGAGCGCATCGAAGGAGCCGTTGGCCCCCTCCTTCGGCACCGTGAATGCCAGATGCACATCGACCCCGGCCGCCCGCGCGCGCGCCCGCGCGGCAGCGTAGTCGCCCGACCAGGACATCGAGATGCAGAACTCGCCGGTGGCAAGCCCGTTCATGTACTCGCTGGAGTCGAAGGCCCGGATATAGGGGCGCACGGCGAGCAGTAACTGCTCCGCCCGCTGGTAGTCCTCCAAGCGGGTCGTGTTCGGGTCGAGATGCAGATAATTCAGCGCGAGCTGCAGGACATCCTCGGCGGAATCCAGGAAAGTCACGCCGCAATCGGCAAAGTGCGCAATGATCTCGGGCTTGAAGATCATGTCGAGGCTGTCGAGGGGTGCCTGCGGCATGCGCGCCCGGATCATGTCCACGTTGTAGGCGAAGCCGTTGACGTGACGCAGATAGGGCATCGCATAACGGTTGCCTGGGTCCGCCTGCGCCTCGATGGCCAGGATATGCGGATCCAGGTTCTTCCAGTTCGGTAGCTTGCTGCGATCGAGCGGTTGATAGATGCCGGCCTTGATCTGACGACTGAAATAGTCGGTCGACGTACTCACCACGTCGTAGCCGGAATCGCCCGCCATCATCTTGGCTTCGAGCGTCTCATCGGCATCGTAGGTATCGTAGACGACTTTGATGCCGGTCGCGCGCTCGAACTCAGCTATCGTGTGCTTGCCGATATAGTCGGCCCAGTTGTACACATAGAGCTGTTTTGCCTGCGCCGCCGGATCACGTGCCCCGCAGGCAGCAAGCAGAGCGCAGACAGACAGCGCCGGCGCGATCCGCAGCAGCGCCCACATCCTCACCGCCATCCTCACCGTCGTGGCTCGCGCGCGCTCCCGCTTCAGAGCTTGACCATGATATGGCGCGCGACGGTGTAGTCCTCGAGCGCGTAGACCGAGAGATCCTTGCCGTAGCCCGAGCGCTTGTAGCCCCCGTGCGGCATCTCGCTGATGATCGCGAAATGAGTGTTGATCCAGGTGCACCCGTACTGCAGGCGTGCGGCGACCTGCATCGCCCGCGAGACATCCTGCGTCCACACGGATGAGGCGAGGCCATACTCCGAATCGTTCGCCCACTGCAGCGCCTGCTCGACATCACTGAAGCGCGTGACGGAGACGACCGGACCAAAGACTTCCCGCTGCACGATCTCATCGGACTGCCGGGCCCCTGCAACTACGGTCGGCTCGTAGAAGAAGCCGCTGCCCGTCTTTGCCCGCCCGCCGGTCGTGATCTCGACGTGCGGCTCGGCAGCCGCGCGTGCCACGAAGCCGGCCACCCGATCGCGCTGGGCGGCAGAGATCAGCGGTCCCATCTCCACCCCGTTCTCCTGCTGAGCTCCGACGCGAATCGACTGCACCGCGCTGGTGAGATCGGCCACGAGGCGCTCGTACACCTTCTCACCCACATACAGACGGCAGGCCGCCGTGCAGTCCTGCCCTGCATTGTAGAAACCGAAAGTCTTCACCCCGGCAACCACTGAAGCGACATCCGCATCGTCGAATACGATGACGGGCGCCTTGCCGCCGAGCTCCAGGTGAGTGCGCTTGAGGTTACCGGCCGCCGCCGCGAGTATCCGCTGCCCGGTGGCGACCGAACCGGTCAGGGAAATCATGCGCACGCGCGCATGGCTCGCGAGCGCGGCACCGACCGGCTCACCGCGCCCGCAGACGACGTTCACCACGCCAACCGGCAGCACTTCGGCCAGCACCTCCGCAAGCTTCAAAGTCGTGAGGGGCGTCTGCTCCGAGGGCTTGAGCACGAGCGTGTTGCCGGCCGCGATTGCCGGAGCGATCTTCCACGCCGCCATCATCAATGGATAGTTCCAGGGCGCAATCGCGGCGACGACGCCAACCGGATCGCGACGTACGAGGCTCGTGTGGCCCGCGAGATACTCCCCGGTCGCGAGCGCGTGCTGCGCGCGGGCAGCACCGGCAAAAAAGCGAAACACATCCGCGATCGCCGGCATCTCGTCATTGAGAGCCGCCGCGAGCGGCTTGCCCGTGTTCTGGGACTCGAGCGCCGCATACGCTGCCGCGTCCGCATCAAGCCGATCCGCAATGCGCCACAGGAGTGCCGCGCGATCTTTCGGTGGCGTGCGCGACCAGCCATCGAAAGCCTTCTCCGCAGCCTCGACGGCGGCATCCACCTGGTCCGTGCTCGCCGCCGGGACGGCCGCGATCTGCGCACCCGTGGCGGCATCGAGCACGCGCTCGGGCGGGCCCTCGCCGCCTACGAAACGACCGCCGATCAATAGCTTGGTCTGCACGAGCTTCTCCGAGTGCGGCGCCGCCGCCTGTGGACTGGCGGAAAGTATGCGCTTTCCCCCTGTGCGGGGATAATCCGGCGGGCTCGTAGCGTGGACCTGCGGAGCTCCTCACGATGACTGACGCACGTAGCAATCCTGTCCCGAAACCCGCTGGACGCGGCCCTCGATGGACCTCGTTTGTGGGTACGCCTCGTAAGGGTCGAGCGATCCGCGGGCTCCAGGAAGAAGGAAAGCCGCAGCATCGTGTCCGCGTGGAGCACAACCGGGACACCCTACTCGTCCACATCGCGGATGAAGATGGCGAGGGTTGGACGACGCTAGCGATCGATCGAGCCAGCCGGGAATGGGCGATTGCGCAGCGACGGCGTCAGATGGATGCCGCGCAAACGGCGTACGAACTACTGTACCCCTGAGGAAGAGCCATGAAGACCCCGCACGCTGAACAGCCGGACAAGGGTGATGGGGAAAGCGCCGTGCTCGAGAAGATCGGCGCGCTCCCGCAGCCGGATCGCGCCATGAGCGAGCGTCTCCACCAACTCATCAAAGCCCATGCACCGGAGCTCTCGCCCAGAACTTGGTACGGGATGCCCGCCTATGCCAAGGACGGCAACGTCGTCTGCTTCTTCCAGAGTGCACAGAAGTTCAAGACGAGATACGCAACGCTCGGCTTCAGCGACAAAGCGCATCTCGACGAGGGCCACATGTGGCCGACCGCCTTCGCACTCAAGGAGCTGACCGCCGCTGAAGAGGCACGGATCATCGCGCTCGTGAAGAAAGCGGTGAGCTGACGGTCGGCAGCCGGATCGGCCACTCAGTCCGGGGCGTTCAACGTGCGCATCACCGCCTGAAAGCGGTTCCTTGCCAATGGGTCGAGCAGCGGGTCGACCTCAACGTCCACGAGACGGGGGTCCCAATAACTGCAGCGCCTTGTCCAGCAATTTCGAGTGCATTGGCCCGTGTCTTGCGTCTGGGTCTTACCTGAGTACCGCGCCGACCAGTCGCCCGGCGCCATACGTTACCGCTGCTGCCGCAGCGCCGATCGCAATCTGCCGCAGCCCCGAGAACCAGGCGGAGCGGCCGTTAAAGAACGAAGTCAGCAGACCAAGGGCAAGGAGAGCGAGCAGCGAAAGCGCCACGCTGGCGAGGATGGCTTTTTGGGAGGAGCTGAACAGGAATGGGAGCAGAGGCACGCAAGCGCCGATTGCGAACAGTGCAAACGAATACGCGGCAGCGCTCGCAGGACTTGCGCCGAGGTGGGCGGATGCCATCACCTGCTCTTCGTGGATCAGATTGCGGACCGCATCCGGGTCGTGCGCAATCGCGCGCTCAGCTGCACCCCGCGCCTCGTCCTCGCTCATGCCCTTGGCCTCGTAGATGAGCGTCAGTTCCGCGCGCTTCCAAGCCATCGATTCATGCAGCTCTTTGACATCGCCGTCCATCTGACTTTGCGCCATCTCCCGGCTGTTCGTGACGGACAGCCACTCTCCCAGCGCCATGGAGCAGGCGCCGGCGACCAACCCCGCCACGCCGGTGAGCAGAATAGTCGAGGCCGAGACACCACCGCCCGCCACACCCATCATCAGACAGAAATTGGACGCCAGACCGTCGTTAGCACCGAGGACCGCCGCTCGCAGGTTGCTGCCGACTGCAGCCGCGCCTTGGTGCACGGCGCCCTCTTCGCCGGGCTCACGACCGTAGGCGGCGATCCTGCGCATCACGGCCGCGTGGCTGCGCTCCTCGTCCGACAACCCAGCCGCACTTGCGTCCTGCTGACTCGAGTATCTCGCGTGATCTGCGAGCTCCCGCGTGGTAATGCTCGGGAGCACGAAGGCCACCCCGAATTGCCGGGCGAGTCCTAGCATCATGCGGGTGCGCAGCGACGCGCGAAATCGGGGAACCGAAAGGTGCTGCACGCGCATTCGCGCCTCCCAATAGGCCGAATGCTCGCGCTCGGATTCGGCGAGCTTGCGGAAGACTCGGCTCAGGCGCGGATTGCGTTCGATGTCAGCAAGGCCATCGTAGAGCGCGGCACTGTCACGCTCGTCCCGCCAATTGCGACGCATCCGCGCGAGCTCGTGCACTATGCGCTCCCGTTTGGCGCCGGAGAATAGCGACACTGCCCGCGGGAGAGTATCCGTATCAATCCCGTCAAGAGCGAGTTCCGCAGCCGATCGGTCCGGGTGGTTTGTACGTATGGCACTTGAGCGAGCGCGGCCTCAACGTGACGCAAAGCTCGCACATTGCCGGAGAAGAAGATGAACGGTCGGAGAACCGCATTATCCGCAATCGCGGTGTTGGTAGGCCTCTTCGTCCTTGTGGGTGCAGCCGCGGCGAGCATATCGGTGTCGAACAGCGGCATCGATAGCGGCAGTTGCGGTCTGCCTGCGACACCCTGCCGCACGATCAGTCAGGCCATCGAAAACGCATCGCCCGGCGATACGATCTGGGTCGCTGCGGGCCACTATGGCGATGTGACGGGGAACGGCAGCTTCTCAGGTCCTGCCGACGAGCACGCGAGCATCGTGCAGAGCTTCGGGTTAGCGCCTTTTCAAGGTTGCATCGTCTGCGTGAGCAAGCCCGTACACATCTATTCCGTGTCCGGCGCAGCGGTGACCACGATAGATAGCGGGCCTGCGCCAGGCGTGTTCAACGCGACCGTGCATATCACAGCCGACGGCGCTCAGTTCGGTAGTCCAGGACATGGATTCACGATCACGGGTGGTAACTCCATTGGTGTCGGCGTCGATCTACAGGATTGGATGTACTCACGCACGGGTATGACTATCGCCGGTAACAGGGATCTCAAGGACGGGGTGGGCTTTGAAGTCATCGGACCGGAGGGCTGCGGATTGCCCGGCTGTATTTGCCCGCCGAACGCGGGCGTAATCTGTCCGCCGGTGGGGTGGTATGGCTCGGTTAACGTCTCTACCAATGAAGCCTTCGGAAATGGCACGGGGTTTGACGTCAAGCCGAGGCACGCCTACGGCTTGGGCGGTCCAGGAACCCTTCAATTTCTCGTGCGAGACAATTTGGCAAGCGGCTCAGGCACGGGCTTTAACGTAGAACCGGGGGCCTCTGAGTGCGACGGATGCCTGAACGGTGCCACCGCTTACGAAGTCGCGGTAATACACAATGCCGCCTCGAGCAACGGGGTGGGGTTTGCGCTGACCGTCGCGGGGGGTACCTTTGACAATCTTGCGACGGGGAATTCAACGACCGGCTTTCTGGTGACAGAAGGAGGGTCTGCTTTCAAGCGTAACTCCGCAATCGGCAACGGCGGCCCGGGTGTGCTCTTGGCCGTGTTGGCCTACAACCCGGTCAATCTTGACAGCTTTGCTCAGAACAGCTTTTTCGATAACGATCGGCACCGGCCGCCCCTGCTGCCATTGCTGGGCCTTCCCGCGCCACCCGATCCTGGCCCGAGCGCACATTGTGGCGTACTCAATGTGGGCGCGGTTGCTTCATACTTCTGGGGCGAAATTCCCTTCCTCTCATATCCACCCTACCCGGCCGTGAAGCTTCAGGCCTCCGGAAATTACTGGGGCTCGAAGCAGGGGCCGCAACCGGACGGACCGGGGGATACGGTCGGAGGTATCTGCGACCAGAACAATGCCACAACGTCTGCACAGCCGTTCTCGACGAACCCGGCGAACGTAATCCCGGTCCCGTAAGATCCGCTCAAGCGAGCCGAGCGAGCGGATTTGTGAGCAATTCTGGGCGCGGGCCACGAACGCTCATTTGCGCGCTGACACCTTATCGCTGCGCGGTTCGCCAGTTCTGCGCGACGTAATGCGCCACCTCGGGCGCCGGCAGCGGCGGCCTGCCGCGGATGTGATCCGCTGCCTTCTCGGCCAGCATGATCGTCGGGGCATTCAGATTGCCGTTGGTGATCACGGGCATGATCGATGAGTCGACAACGCGCAGCGCCTCGAGACCGATGACACGGGTTTCACAGTCGACGACCGCAAAGGGGTCTGCGTGACTGCCCATCTTGCAGCTGCAGGAGGGGTGATAGGCGCTTTGCACGTGCTCGCGAATGAAATCATCGATCTGCTGATCGCTCTGCACATCGGCCCCGGGTGAGAGCTCGCGCCCGCGATAGGGAGCGAATGCCGGTTGCGAAAACAGCTCGCGTGTCAGGCGCACACATGCGCGCATCTCCACCCAGTCATCCGGATGCGACATGTAATTGAAGCAGATCTTGGGCTTGTCACGCGGGTCGGCGGAGGCAAGGCGTACCGAGCCGCGGCTCTTCGAGCGCATGGGCCCTACGTGCGCCTGAAAACCATGCTCGTGTGCCAGCGAGGAGCCGTCATAGCTCACGGCCATGGGCAGAAAGTGGTACTGGATATCCGGATAGCGTTCGCCCGCCCGGCTGCGAATGAATCCGCACGTTTCGAAATGGTTGCTCGAGCCCAGACCATCCTTGCGCAGCATCCAGCGCAAGCCGACCGCCGCGCGCCGCCACCGGCGGGTCTGCGCATAGAGCGTGATCGGCTGGGTGCAGGCGACCTGAAAATAGAATTCCAAATGGTCCTGCAGATTCTCCCCAACACCGCGCAGCTCGTGCACTACCGCGATGCCAAGCGCGCCGAGCTCGGACCCCGGACCGACTCCGGAGAGCTTCAGCAGCTGCGGTGAGTTGATCGAGCCGGCGCTGAGGATCACTTCGCGGGTCGCATGTACCAGTTGCTCGGCATCACCGCGGCGGTATCGCACGCCGCGGGCGCGCCGCCCCTCGAAGACGATCTGCGTCGCCAGAGCGTGTGTACGCATGCTGAGGTTGCGCCGGCGGCGCGCCCCTTGCAGATACGCATTGACGGTGCTGCAGCGCCGGCCGTCGCGCACGGTCATGGCCATGCGACCGAAGCCTTCCTGTTGAAAGCCGTTCACGTCGCTGCTCTGCGGATAACCCGCCTGCCGTGCCGCTTCGAGCCAGGCCTGATGCAGTGGATTCGTCAGGAGCCCGTAGCGCGTGTACAGCTTGCCATCTCCGCCGCGGTACTCGTCGGCACCTCCGATCCACTTCTCGGCGCGACGAAAGTACGGCAGCACATTGCGATACCCCCATCCTGCCGCACCCTGCTCTTCCCAGCGCTCGAAATCGCACGCATTGCCACGCACGTAGACGAGCCCATTGATGGAGGATGAACCGCCGAGCACCTTGCCGCGTGGGGTGTGCAATCGGCGTCCATTGAGTCGCGGCTCGGGCTCCGAGAAATAGCGCCAGTCGTACCTCGGCATATTCATCGGGATGGAAAGTGCCGCCGGCATCTGGATGAGCACGGAACGGTCCGAGCCGCCGTACTCGAGCAGCAGCACGCTGTTGCGGCCGTCCTCGGTGAGACGGTCCGCCAGCACGCAGCCCGCGGACCCGGCGCCGACGATCACATAATCGAAACTCTCGGACGTCAAGGCAGCTCGCCTTCAGTGCGCGTAATAGGCGACCGCGCGAATCTCGATGCTCGAGCGCGGCTGCGCAGCAGGCGGACACGTGGGATCGTCGAAGGCGCTATGCGGCACGTGATGGGCGCGCTGCGGATCGGATTCCTTCGTCACGAAGATCAGTGCTTCATCCGGTGTCATGTCACGAAAGTAACTCCAGCGGTGCGCCGGGTTATGACGCAGCACCAAACTCTCCGCCGTGCGTACGGGCACGTCGGGAAAGTCGAACACCGCCAGTGCCGGCACCAGATCCGCATCCGCGACGGTGCGCGCGTTGCAGACGGCGAGCGGCACGTCCTGGGGCGGCGCGGATAATACGCGCCAGATGTTGTAATGCGCGAAGCGGCCGAGACGCGCCAGCCGGCCGCGCGCCTGCGGGAAGAACTGCTCGGCCATGGCGCGCGCGCGCTTTTCGCTGTAGTCGATGTGCACGAAGCGCGCGGGTATGGAGTTGCTGAACTTGCCGGAAAGCGGCGAGCGTTCGGCAAAGCGTACGAAGGGGGCGGCGACCACGACCGCCGCACAGGCACCGGTGACGTCGCACACGAGTTGCTCGATCTCCGGCGTGTAGACACGGCGCAACTCGTCCGCATCCAGGAAGTCTCTTACCCGCGAGGCGTGCTTCACGAGTGCGAAGCCGTCCTGGTCGAGCACAGGTGGGGCGGCCCGCTCCCGGAGGTTCTCGATCTGCATCAACTGCGGATCGAGCACGTGCACGTCGCGCGAGTGATCGCACGCGTGGTAGCGCGGCGTCTCAGCCATCTGAGCCGTGTAGTTGATCACGGCCTTCACGACATCGGGCATGAGATCCTCAATTGCAGCGGGCGCATCGAGACACACGGCCTTAGAGCCGATGGGCCGGCGGCTGATACACATGCATTGTAATGTGAGAGGCAGACGCCCCGATATGCTCGGGTCCGCGACCCACTGCGGGACTTAACATGCTATGCACACCTTGACATGTGCACAACATGTCGACATAGTGAGCTCATGGCGAAAATGATTCAGTTGCGTCATGTACCGGACGCCCTCCACCGCCAGCTCAAGTCCCGGGCAGCACTTGCGGGCTTGTCTCTCTCCGACTTTCTCATCCGTGAGGTGCGCAAGATCGCTGAGCAGCCGAGCGCCGAGGAGTTGCTCGCACGCCTTGCTCAGCGCGAACGCTACTCGGGCAAATCATCGCCCGCGCAAGTGCTCCGTGAGGAACGCGACGGCCATTGATCGTCTTGGATGCATCCGCGGCTGTCGAGCTGGTCGTGCAGACCGAGCGCGCAGAGCGCATTGCAGCGCGTGTACTGAACGTGAGTGAGCGCCTGCATGCACCCCATTTGATTGATATCGAGGTCACTCAGGTGCTGCGGCGCTTGCTGCAGTTGCGCGATCTGACACCGGCGCGTGCGGACCAGGCATTGGGAGACTTTCGCGACCTCGTCATTGAGCATCACTCTCATCGCTGGCTGCTGGGTCGCATCTGGGAACTGCGGGCGGCCATGTCCGCCTATGATGCGGCGTATGTCGCGCTAGCCGAGGTGCTCGAGGCACCTCTTGTTACTTGCGACGAGAGGCTCGCTCGCTCGCACGGACATTCGGCACGTATTGAACTGATCCCCCCACGCTCCTGACGGCTGCGTCCATCCCTGGTCGATCGAGAAGTGGCGCAGCAGGCCTGCACGATTGTCGCCTCCATTCAAGCGCGGCGACGCCCGTATACTCGTCCGCGCCCGGCACAGCGCCGCATCATGATCTGAAAACCGGGTCCTCGCGAGAATCTGATTCGTGCAACGCTTCTCCGCGCTCGCCCTCCTCCGGCGCGGCCTCACCGGCCAGCGCGGCTGGACTCCGCAGTGGCGCAGCCCGGAGCCCCGGCCGGCCTATGACGCCGTGATCTGTGGCGGCGGCGGCCATGGGCTCGGGGCAGCCTACTATCTGGCGAAGGAGCACGGCCTCACCCGGATCGCCGTGCTGGAAAAGGGCTGGATCGGCGGTGGTAACACGGGCCGCAATACGACCATCATCCGCTCCAACTATCTGTTTGATGAGAGCGCCGCGCTCTACGACCATGCGTTGAAGCTGTGGAAGGATCTCGCGCAGGTACTCAACTACAACGTGATGTTCTCGCCGCGCGGCGTGCTGATGCTGGCGCACACGGTGCACGACGTGCAGGTGTGCATGCGCCATGTGCACGCCAATCGCGCGAACGGCATTGACAGCGAATGGCTCACCGCGGAGCAAGCGCGCGCTTTCTGTCCGGTGCTCAATACAGGCGACATGCGCTATCCGCTCCTCGGTGCCACTTTGCAGCGGCGCGGCGGCACGGCGCGTCACGATGCCGTCGCCTGGGGCTACGCCCGCGCGGCCGATGCCCTGGGTGTCGATATCATCGAGAACTGCGAGGTGACTGGCATTCGTCGCGATGCGCGTGGCCGCGTGGAGGCCGTGGAGACGAGCCGCGGTGTCATTCGCACACCGAAGCTCGGAGTGGCCGCGGCCGGACATACGAGCGTCATCATGAGAATGGCGGGCGTGCGTTTGCCGCTCGAGAGCTTTCCTTTACAGGCGCTCGTGTCCGAGCCGGTGAAGCCAATCTTTCCGTGCGTGGTGATGTCCAACACGATTCACGCCTATATCAGTCAGTCGGACAAGGGCGAGCTCGTGATCGGCGCCGGCATGGATGCCTACACGTCCTACACGCAGCGGGGGGCACTGCACATCACGGGTCATGCACTTGCCGCGATCTGCGAGCTCTTTCCTCTTTTTAGACGCTTGCGCATGCTGCGCATGTGGGGCGGCATCGTGGATGTGACGCCCGACCGCTCACCGATTATCGCGAAGACGCCCGTGCCTGGCCTGTACGTCAACTGCGGCTGGGGAACCGGAGGCTTCAAGGCGACGCCAGGCTCCGCGCACCTCTTCGCCTGGACGATCGCCCGCGATGAGCCACACCCGATCAATGCGCCCTTCACGATCGAGCGCTTCCGCGACGGCTATTTGATCGACGAGGCGGCCGCAGCGGCGGTCGCGCACTGAGCGCAGTACCATGCTGCTGATCGCCTGTCCCTATTGCGGTGAGCGCCCCGAGATCGAGTTCGTGTACGGAGGACAGGCACACCTCACGCGCCCGGGGGGTGGCGCTGCGGTCACCGATCAGACGTGGTCCGATTTTCTGTACAGCCGCGACAACCCGAAGGGTCTGCACGCCGAGCGCTGGCGGCACACGCACGGCTGCGGCCGCTTCTTCAATGCCTTGCGTGATACGACCACCGATCAGTTCGCGGCGACCTACCGGATCGGCGAGCCGCCGCCGCGCCAATCCGAGCAACCAGAATGAGCGCCCGGTTTCGCGTGGCGGCCGGCGGCCGCATCGATCGCAACCGTCCGCTGCGCTTCAGCTTCGACGGCAGGAGCTACCAGGGCCTGCAGGGCGATACGCTCGCCTCTGCATTGCTCGCGAACGGCGTGCACCTCGTCGGCCGCTCCTTCAAATATCATCGTCCGCGGGGCATCCTGGCCGCCGGCTCGGAAGAGCCCAACGCGCTGGTGGCCGTGCGCCGCGATGCGGCGCGCTTCACCCCGAATCTGCGCGCCACGCAGGTCGAGCTCTACGAGGGCCTCGAGGCGCTGAGCCAGAACCGCTGGCCGAGCCTCGCCTTCGATTGCGGCGCGGTGAACGATCTGCTCTCGCGTTTCATCCCGGCAGGCTTCTACTACAAGACCTTCATGTGGCCGCGCGGCGCGTGGCGCGCGCTCTACGAGCCCTACATCCGCGCAGCTGCGGGTCTCGGACGCTCACCGCGCCTGGCCGACCCGGACCGCTACACGAATCGCTACGCGCACTGTGATGTTCTCGTGGTCGGCGCCGGACCCGCGGGCCTCGCAGCGGCGCAAAGCGCCGCACAGAGCGGCGCGCGCGTGATCCTTTGCGACGAGCAGCCCGAGCTCGGCGGCTCGTTGCTGTCCGAGCCGGATGGCGCACAGGCGCAGATCGCAGCAAGGCCCTGTGGAGCCTGGCTCGCAGAGGTCACCGCCGAGCTTGCGCGCAATGCGCGGGTACTGCTGCTGCCGCGCACGAGCGCCTTCGGCTACTTCCCCCACAATCTCATCGCGCTCAACGAGCGACTGACGGATCATCTTTCGGCACCGCCGGAGCACCTGCCGCGCGAGCGGCAATGGCAAGTGCGTGCGCGCGAAGTCGTGCTGGCAGCGGGCGCGATCGAGCGGCCGCTCGTCTTCCCCGGCAATGACCGTCCGGGTGTCATGCTCGCCGGTGCAGCGCGCACCTTTTTGCATCGCTACGGCGTGATGCCGGGGCGCCGCGTCGTGCTCGTCACCGCTTGCGACGAGGGCTATCGCGCGGCGCTCGATCTGCACGCAGCCGGGACCGCCATCGCCGTCATCGCGGATCAGCGTGCACGGGCTTCAGGTGCGTTGCCCGAAGCGGCGCGGCGCGCGGGCTTGGACGTGCGGCTGCAAGTGAACGTGATCGGGACGCGCGGTCGGCTGCGCGTGAAGGAAGTCGCGCTCGAGCAGCGAGAGGCCACGGGCGCGAGCTCGCGCGCGTACACCGTGGGTTGCGATCTGGTGCTCATGTCGGGCGGTGCTACGCCGAGTGTCCACCTGTTCTCGCAATCGCGCGGCAAGCTCGCCTGGGAGGAGAGCTCGGGCTCCTTTCTGCCGGCAGAGCCGGCCGAGCGCGTGCGCTGCGCGGGCGCCTGCCGTGGGCTCTTCGAGCTTGACGCTTGCGTAGAGGACGGCATGCACGCCGGAGCCGCTGCCGCGCGCGCGGCGGTTCTGGCCGGCGCGGCTCGCGCTGCGCATCGCGATGCCAGAGCCTCGACGCCTGCAGTGGCTTCGCCCGTCGAGCGTGTGAGCCTCGCGGGCTCGGCGCCATACCGGGGCAAGGCCTTCGTCGATTTCCAGAACGATGTGACCGTGCGCGACCTCGCGCTCGCCACGCGCGAGGGCTTCCGCTCCATCGAGCACGTCAAGCGCTACACGACCACGGGCATGGCGACCGACCAGGGCAAGACCTCGAACCTCAATGCGCTCGGCATAGTCGCACGCGAGCTCGACAGGCCCATGCCGCAGGTCGGTCTGACGACGTTCCGCGCGCCCTACACGCCCGTGAGCTTTGGCAGCTTCGCCGGCTCTGATCGGGGAGAGCTGTTCGATCCCGTCCGTCTCACGCCGATGCATGAGTGCGCCGTGCGCCAGGGCGCCGTGTTCGAGGACGTGGGTCTGTGGAAGCGCGCACGGTTCTTCCCACGCAGCGGGGAGGACATGCACGCGGCCGTCGCGCGCGAGTGCCGCGCGGTGCGCAGCGCCTGCGGCTTGTTTGATGCGTCCACTCTCGGAAAGATCGAAGTCGTCGGTCGTGATGCCGTGACCTTCATGAACCGCATGTATGCCAACAGCTTCGACAGCCTAGCCGTCGGGCGCTGCCGCTATGGGGTGCTGCTGCGTGAGGATGGGTTCGTGCTCGATGACGGCGTCGTCGCACGCACCGCGGAGGACCGCTTCCACGTCACGACCACGACCGGCGGAGCCGCGCGCGTGCTCGCGACGATGGAGGACTACCTGCAGACGGAGTGGCCGGACTTGAGCGTCTGGCTGACCTCGACCACCGAGCAGTGGGCCGTGCTTGCAGTCCAGGGGCCGAGCTCACGGCGTGTGTTGCAAGAGCTGGTGCAGGAAGTGAATGTGGGGCCCGAGGCGCTGCCCCACATGAGCGCCGCGCAGGGTCGCATCTGCGGTGTGCCGATGCTGCTGTTTCGCGTCAGCTTCACCGGCGAGCTGGGCTTCGAGGTGAACGTTCCGGCCGACTTCGGTCCCGCCGTCTGGGAGGCGCTGCTCGCCGCGGGCCAAGCGCACGGCATGACCGTGTACGGCACCGAAGCGATGCACGTGTTGCGCGCGGAGAAGGGCTACATCATCGTCGGGCAGGAGACGGATGGCACCGTCACGGCGGACGACGTCGGGCTCGGCCGGGCGATCGGGCGCAAGAAGAACGATTTCGTGGGTAAGCGCTCCCTACAGAAGCCGGCGCTCGTGGCTTCCGGACGCAAGCAGCTGGTTGGACTCCTGACGACGGATCCCCGCACCGTCATCGAGGAAGGTGCCCAGGTCATGGAGCGCGATGGCCAAGCTCCCTCGCAGCGGCCGATCGGCCATGTGACTTCTTCCTACTACAGCGCAAGCCTCGAGCGCTCCATTGCGCTGGCGCTCGTTGCAGGCGGCCGGGCACGCCTGCAGCAGACGGTGTACGTGCCGCTGTCGGCAGGCACCCTCGCCGTGCGCATCGTGCCACCCGTGTTCTACGACCCCGAGGGGAAGCGACTGCATGGCTGAGCCGCGCGCTGCACGGTCCACGGTTCGGGTGATGGAGAGCTGGCTGCTGCGCGTTCTGCCGCCCGCATCGCGCTACCTCCTGCGGGGTCCCCGGGAGAGCCTCGCTCAGGCCGGCGCTGCGCTCGGCGTGCCACTCTCATTGGTTGCATGCCGAGCTGCGGTACGCGACGGCCGTGCGGCGCTCTGGCTCGGCCCGGATGAGCACTTGCTGCTCGATCCCGCGAGCGCCGCTGGCGCGATCCCCGACATCCTCGCGCACGCGTTGCGCGAGCTGCCCCATTCACTCGTCGACGTGAGCCACCGTCAGGTGGCGCTGCAGGTGAGCGGTCCGAGCGCCGCGGCCGCCTTGAATAGCGGCTGTCCGCTCGATCTCGACGAGAGTGCGTTCCCCGTGCACATGTGCACGCGCACGGTGCTGAACAAGGCGGAGATCGTTCTGTGGCGCACCGCGAGCGACATTTTCCATATCGAGGCAGGTCGCTCGTTTGCGCCGTATGTTGCTCTCTTGCTCGCCCAGGCGGCGCGCGAGCTCGCAACCCCCGCCTGAGCACCACACCGCGCCAACGCCTGCGTCGCTCGCGGGGCCAAGCCCGTCGCTTTTCGCCACCTGTATCGCGCGGCCACCCTTAGACTAGCTGGACCCGGTGGACGCAGGGTAAGGAGTCGGCGGTGAGAACTCATGCTCGTGCGGTCGTGGTCGGCGGGGGAGCAGTCGGCGTCAGCACGCTTTACCACCTGACCAAGAAGGGCTGGTCGGATGTCGTGTTGATCGAGCGCGCCGAGTTGACGGCGGGCTCGACCTGGCACGCGGCGGGTCTGCTGCCGCTGTTCAACATGAGCTACACCGTCGGCCAGCTGCACAAGTACTCCATCGATCTTTACAAGCGCCTGCCGGCCGAGACGGGACAGGACGTGAGCTTTCGCGTCACCGGCAATCTGCGTCTCGCCACGTGCAAGGACCGCATGGACGAGTACCAGCACTACAGCGGTACGGCGAACACGATCGGCGTGCCGTTCCGCGTCATCAGTCCAAGGGAAGTCCGCGAGCTGTGGCCGCTGATCGAGCTGGGCGGCACCGAGGACACGCCGGCGGTCATCGGGGCGCTCTATCACCCTCACGACGGCCACATTGCCCCCGCCGACCTGACGATGGCGTTGCGCAAGGGTGCGCGCGCCGGAGGCGCCGAGATCTACGAGCACACGGAGATGACCGCGCTCGAGCGCACCGCGAGCGGCGAATGGCGCGTACGCACGGCGAAGGGCGACATCATCGCCGAGCACGTCGTCTTCGCGACCGGAAATTACGCCCGTCAGAGCGGCCGACTCGTGGGCCTCGATATTCCGTGCATCCCGGTCGAGCATCAATACATCGTCTATGACGTCTCAGCCGAGCTCGAGGCTTATCGCCGCGGTGGCGGGCGCGAGCTTCCGGTGATGCGCGAGCCCGACCAGTCCTATTACCTGCGCGAGGAGCGCATGGGCTGGATCCTGGGTCCTTACGAGCACGGCGCGCCGGCACGCTTCGCGGATGGCGTACCTGATTGGTTCGGCAAGAGCCTCTTTCAGGGCGATCTCGAGCGGCTGCTGCCGCACGTGCAAGCGGCCATGCGCCGCGTGCCTGCACTCGAGAACTGCGGCATCAAGGACATCATCAACGGCCCGATCGCTTACACGCCGGATGGCAATGCGCTCATCGGCCCCGCCTGGAACGTGCGCAATCTGTGGCTCAACGAGGGCCACAGTTTCGGCATCACCGCGGCCGGGGGCTCCGGGTGGCAACTCGCCGAGTGGATCACCGAGGGTGAGCCCGGCATCGACATGCTGGCGCTGGATCCGCGGCGTTTCGGCGTCTACGCGGGCCGAAACTATCTGATTGCGAAGAACGAGGAAACTTACCGTAACGTCTTCACGATCCACTATCCGGACGAGGAGCGGCCCGATGCGCGTCCCGCGAAGACCAGTCCCGTGTACGACCGTCTCGACCGGATGGGTGCGGTCTGGGGTCAACGCTACGGGTGGGAGCGCGCCAATTGGTTTGCACCACAGGGCGCCGAGCGCGTGGATCACTGGAGTTTCCGGCGAACCAACTACTTCGAGCACGTCGGTAACGAAGTGCGTCTGATACGCGGCAAGGTGGGTGTGATCGACCTGACGCCGTTCACCAAGCACGAGGTCGGCGGTCCGGGGGCGGAGGCCTGGCTGAGCGGTCTCGTCGCGAACCGCGTGCCCACGAAGATCGGGCGCATGGCGCTCTCGCACGCGCTGACCCCGCGCGGGGGCATTCGCTCCGAGTTCACCATCACCAAGCTCGCGCGCGATTTTTTCTACGTGGTGAGCGCCGGCGCCGCCGAGCGCTACGACAGCGATTACCTGCACAAGCGTCTCCCCTCGGATGGATCCGTGTCACTGCGCAATGCCACCTCGGCGCGCGGCTGCTTCGTGCTCGCAGGTCCGAAGTCCCGGGACCTGCTCGCCAAGCTCACGCCGGCGCCGCTGGACAATGACGCCTTCCCGTGGCTCTCGGGGCAGGTGATCGAAGTCGGACTGGCCACCGGTGTCTATGCCCTGCGCGTCAATTTCGTGGGCGCGCTCGGCTGGGAACTGCACTTCCCGATCGAATACGCCCACCATCTGTTCAGCGCGCTCTTCGCTGCCGGCGCCGAGTTCGGCATCGGCATGGTCGGCATGCGCGCGATGGAATCGCTGCGCTTGGAGAAGTCCTACCGCATGTGGGGCAGCGATCTCACTCGCGATTACACCCCGCTCGAGGCCGGCCTCGAGCGCTTCGTGCGCATGGAGAAGCCGCAGTTCGTCGGCCGCGAGGCCCTCGCCCGCCAGCAGGCGCACGGGGTTCCCAACCGCTTCGCGACCTTCGAGGTGCACGACGTGGTCGATGCCGATCCGCTCGGTAACGAGCCGCTGTTCGCGCCGGGCGGTGCCATGGTCGGCCGCACCACCTCGGGCGCATACGGGCATGCCTTGCGCAAGAGCCTCGCGATCGGCTACGTGAAGCCCGAGTGGGCCGGCATCGGCACCGAGCTCGAGATCGAGATCCTCGGCGAGCGCAAGCGCGCCACCGTGCTGCCGGATTCGCCCTATGATCCGCAGAATCTCGAGCTGCGCGCGTAGGCAGGAGCAAGGCCCATGAGCCAGACCCACCCGGAGAGTGATCATGCCGTACGCGGCCGCCGACCGAGTGGCCGCGAGGCCAAGCGCGCGGCACGCACGGCGCGCGCGCTGTCGTCGGTTCCTTACATCACGCGCCGCATTCCCTGCTACGAGGTGCTCGGCCCCGAGGGCCTCGCCCTTCTCGAGAGCAATGCCGATACGATCCTGGAGCAGATCGGCATCGACTTTCGCGACGATCCGGAAGTGTTACAAATCTGGAAGGAAGCCGGTGCCGACGTGCGCGGCGAGCGCGTGCACATGCCGCGCGAGATGTGTCGCCAGATCATCCGCCGCTCGGCGCCGGCGGAGTTCTGGCAGATCGCGCGCAATCCGGCTCGCAATGTGCTCATCGGCGGCCACAACACGGTGTTCGCGCCGGCTTATGGCTCGCCCTTCGTGCGCAATCTGGATGAGGGTCGCCGCTACGCGCGCATCGAGGATTTCCGCAACTTCGTCAAGCTCGCCTATATGGCGACCTCTCTGCACCACTCGGGGGGCACCATCTGCGAGCCGGTCGACCTGCCCGTCAACAAGCGCCATCTCGATATGGTCTACAGCCATATCAAATACAGCGACAAGCCCTTCATGGGTTCCGTCACCCATCCCGACCGCGCACGCGACACGGTCGAGATGGCACGCATCCTCTTCGGGGACGAGTTCACCGATCCGGCGACCGGCAAACCGCGCACCGCCGTCGTCAGCCTCATCAACGTCAACTCGCCGATGACCTACGATTCGACGATGCTCGGGGCGCTGAAGGTGTATGCCCGCGCGAACCAAGCCTGCATCGTGACGCCCTTCATCCTCGCAGGCGCCATGTCGCCCGTGACGGTTGCCGGCACCGTGTCGCAGACGCTCGCCGAGGCCATGGCCGGGCTTGCCTTGATTCAGCTGCTCAATCCGGGCGCGCCGATGATTCTCGGCAGCTTCGCCTCCTCGCTTTCGATGCAATCGGGCGCACCGACCTTCGGCACGCCCGAGCCCGCTCTGGTCCTCTATGTGATGGCAGCGCTTGCGCGGCGGCTCGACCTGCCGTTTCGCTCGGGCGGTGCGCTCTGCGCTTCCAAGATCGCCGATGCCCAGGCAGCCTACGAATCCGCCAACACGCTGCTGCCCACCTGCCTTGCGGGAGTGAACTTCGTGCTGCACACCGCCGGCTGGCTCGAAGGCGGCCTCGCCATGGGCTATGAGAAGTTCGTGATGGATGCGGATCAGGCCGGCATGATGCATACCCTGCTCGCCGGTGTGGATCTGTCCGAGAATGGCCAGGCGCTCGATGCGATGCGCGAGGTCGGACCGGGCAAGCACTTCCTCGGCTGTGCGCACACACAGGCGAACTTCCAGAGCGCCTTCTATCGATCCCCGCTCGCGGACAACAACAGCTACGAGCAGTGGGAGGCGGAAGGCGCGGCTGATATGGCCAAGCGCGCGAATGCTTTCTACAAGAAGCAGCTCGCCTCCTACGAGCCCCCGCCGCTCGATGTCGCCGTCGACGAGGCGCTGCAGGATTACATGAACCGCCGCAAGGCGGCATTCCCGGATTCCAACGTGTAGATGCCCGAGGCCCGCCTCGTTCCCCGCTCCGCGGCCTACAAGCGGACCGTGGTGCTCGTCTTGATGCTCGCCTACACCTTCAACTCCGCCGGGCGCAGCGTCGTGTCGATCATCGCGCAGCCGATGAAGGTCGAGCTACACCTGTCCGACACGGAGCTCGGGCTGCTGGGTGGAACGGCGTTCGCTGCGCTCTACGCCTTCAGCGGCATTCCCATCGCGCGCCTGGCCGAGCGCTTCAGTCGAGTGAATATTCTGACGGTGGCGCTCATCGTCTGGTCCGCCCTCACCGCGCTCTTCGGTGCCGCCTCGACGTTCGCGCAACTCGCCGCCATGCGCATCGGTGTCGGCATCGGTGAGGCCGGCTGCTCTCCTTGTGCGCACTCGTTGATCTCCGATTACTTCGAGCCGCAGCGGCGCGCCTCCGCCTTGTCGATCTACTCGCTCGGCATCTCCCTGGGCTACATCTTCGTCGCGGCGGTCGCGGGCTACGTGTCGCTGCGCTATGGCTGGCGCATGGCCTGCGTCGCCGTGGGCGCCCCTGGGATCCTCATCGCCGTGCTGCTCAAGCTCTACATCACCGAGCCGCGTCGTGGGCAGTCGGAGCTCAAGGTATCGACGGCACCCACGAGCGAGCAGCCCTTCTCGCTGCAGCACGAGCTTTCGGAGCTAGCGGCCGTGGCGCGCGTGCTGCTATGGCGCTGGCCGGTCGCCAACATCGTGGTCGGTGTCGTGCTCTCCTCCTTCGCGGCCTACGGCGTGTACGCGTTCGTTCCGGCGTTCCTGCGCCGCGCTTACCTCCTCGACTACGGCACGGTTGGCTTGGTGAGCGCACTGGCCGGCGGCGTTGCCGTCGGCATCGGGCTGCTCGCCGGCGGTTTCGTCGCGGACAAAGTGGGTGCGCACGATGCTCGCTGGTACGCGCTGGTGCCGGCGATCGGCCTCGGCATTGCGGCGCCGCTCTTTGCCTGGACCTTTGTGCAAACCGACTGGCACAGAGCGGGGCTGCTGCTCGCAGCCGCCGGGTTCTTTCAATACGCCTCTCTCGGCCCGACCTTCGGCGTGGTGCAGAACGTCGTGGACCGGCGCCGTCGGGCGACGGCAACCGCGCTGCTGTTCATTCTGCTCAATGTCCTCGCGCTCGGTTGCGGACCGCTCTTCACGGGCTGGGCGATCGACCGCTTCGCGGAGCTCGATTTCCGCCAGGCCGCCACCGCGGCGATGTCCTTCGCGTCCTCCTGCCCGGGCGGCACGAGCAAGAGCGCGCAGCTCGCCGAGCAGGTGCGCTGTGCCACGACACTGGTGCACGCATCCCGTCAGGGAATACTGCTGACCGTGCTCTTCTATGCCTGGGGCGCCGTGCACTACCTGCTCGCCGCCATCGGCCTGGATGCGGAAATGCGTGCCGCACGAGCGCGCAATGCGCTGGTGGCGTGAGCCCAGCTGGACGCCCACCGTATAATCGCGCGCACAAGAAATCCGGGGAGTCACCCGATGCACCCACTGCGCAGTGCCTGCAGAGCGTCCCTGATACTGACGTTGCTGTTTGCCTTCGCTGCCTCCGCTCAGCTCTCCGGGCCACTGACCTTGAAGGCACAGGGAAGCTTTTTTGTCGGCGGCGAGACCAAGACACTGAGCCTGCCTGCGTACGGACCGCTGCCGGCACAAAGGGGCGATATCACCGTCAATCAAATGTACGTGCAGTATCAGATTCCGCTGCAGGGCGCACGCCACGTGCCGGTCGTGATGGTGCACGGCTGCTGCCTGAGCAGCAAGACGTGGGAGACGACTCCCGACGGCCGCATCGGCTGGAGCGAGTACTTCGTGCGCAAGCAGCGCTCGGTGTACCTCGCCGATCAAGTCTCCCGCGCGCGCTCGGGATTCGATCCCAGCACTTTCGGCGAGGTGCGCACGGGCAAGGCCCCGCCCGCCCAGCTGCCGAGCATCCTGAATGCGACGCATCAGTTTGCCTGGACGGTGTTCCGTTTCGGGCCGAAGTTCGGCGAGGCGTTTCCCGATGAGCAGTTCCCGCTGCAGGCGGTGGACGAGCTCTACAAGCAGATGATTCCGGATTTGAATGCACTCCTGCCGCGGGATGCCAATCCCACCTGGACGCAGATGGCGGCGCTTGGCGCGCAGCTGCACGGTGCCGTTCTGATCGGCCATTCGGAGTCCGGCTTCTTTCCCGAGCGCGCGGCGCTCATCGATGCGAGCGGCATCAGGGGGGCCATCACGATCGAGACGCAATGCGAGACGGGGCTCACGGCGGCGCAGCTCGCGACGCTTGCGAAGATTCCGACCCTGATCATGTTCGGCGATCATCTCGAGGCGGTGACGGACGGCCCGCGTTTTTGGAAACCCGCGTTCGACAGCTGCAACACCTTCATCGAGCAGCTGAAAAAGACCGGGGGTGATGCGCAGATGATGTATCTGCCGGCACTTGGCATCAAAGGCAACAGCCACATGCTGATGCAGGACAAGAACAGCAATCAGCTGGCGGACCTGCTGATCGACTGGATCGACCACCACGTCGAAGCGCACGCGGCCGCGCGCTAGCTGGGGCGCATCAGGAGAGATTCGCGGTGCGCTCGCGCGCCTCCTCGGTCCAGTCGCTCTCGATGTAGAACGGTCCGGGCCGCTCGCGCAGCTGCTCGTACTTGCAGATTTGCGGCTCCGCTCCGAGCGGTGTGGACACCCCGTTGCGGAAAGCCCACTCGCCCCGCTCGCTGTCAGCCGCGCGCACGTAACTGTTGATCATGAAGCGGCGGTCATTGCTGCTGAGATTCGGGGCGGAGCCATGCACGGTGAACAACGTCCAGAGCAAGAGATCGCCGGGCTGCATCGTACAGGTGACGATGCTCGAGGGATCGAGCCCGGCGCGCCGCAGCTCCGCATCGGGTGTCTCTCCGACCATGATCGGCCCATCGTCCGAGAGCCCCAGATAGCCTTTCAAATGACTCCGCGGCACGATGCGCAGCGCACCGTTCGCCTCCGTCTGCGGATCAATCGCAAGTCCGGTCGTGATCGTGCTTTCGAGCACTTGCTTATCCGGCGCGCCGGCGCGAAAGCGCGCATCCTGATGGTAACGATAGAAGGTGTACTTTGCGCCCGGCGGCTTCCAGTGCAGCTGGTGCGTGATCTGCCTGATGTCGGTGCCGAGGAAGGGCTGCAGCACGGCATAGAAGCGCGCGCTGCGTCTGAGCTCCTCGAGCCGCGGGCTGATCCAGGCGGTCCAGTGCGCCTGGAGCACGACCCTGCGCCGCGCCTGCGGATCGTTCAGCACCTCGAAGAGCAGGTTCTTGTCGCGGTAGGTCGCGTGGTGCTTGAGTCCTTCCTGATAGATACGGTCGACTTCGGCACTGATCCGCGCGATCTCCGCTGCCGGCAGGAAGCCGCGGATGACCGCGTACCCTTCCGCTCTCAGCTGATCGACGATCTCACCCACGATCTGCTCCAATGCGCACGGGACGCACTCTCGACACCCGGAGAGTACCCAAGCGCACCCCGGAGGTCGAGACGGTGGACTGGGCGGTGTTCTGCGGCCTCGCGGCCGCACTGAGCTATGGGACGGGAGATTACCTGGCGCAGCTCGCCGGACGGGCAGTCGGGCTGTGGCGCAGCTCCTTCTATGCGGCGCTGCTGGCCATTGCGGTGTTATCGGCGTGCCTGGCGATCGAGCCCGCGATTGTGCGGCAGGCGCTGCGTGCGCCGCCGAGCGCATGGTGGGCGGCGATCGGCTCGGGTGTGATGCTGCTCGCCGCATCCGTGCTGTTCACCCAAGCGTTGATCAAGGGCTCACTGCCGGTCGTTGCGCCCGTGACGGCGAGCTATGGCGCTGTCACAACCCTGCTCTCGATCGCCAGCGGCGAGCGCTTCTCCTCGAGCACGGCCCTCGGCCTGGCATTGATCATGCTCGGCTCCTGCATCGTTGCCATCCCGACGCCGGTGCGCGTGCCACCCGAGACCACCCGGTCCGATCCTCCCCACACCGGCTTAGGATGGGCGCTCGGCGCAGCCTTGGGGTATGGCGTCGGACTGTGGCTGCAAGGCCGCCTGGCAGTGCCAGCTCTCGGCGCGCTGCTGCCGGTCTGGATCACCTACGCTGTCGCGGTCGTGCTTCTCGGGGCCTTGGGCGTGAGCGCGCACGTGAGTTTGTCCCTACCGGAGCGCCCCGCCCTGGGAAGTGTCTTCGGCTCGGGCGCGCTCGGCATGACCGGTTTTCTCGCCCTGAGCGCCGGTCTCGCGACGGGGCGCATCGCAGTCGTCGTCGTTCTGAGCAGTCTAACCAGCGCCATCACGGTGTTCGTCGGGCGCACCGTGGGCGATACCCGCCTCGCGCTGCACCAGTGGCTGGCGATCGCGCTGATCGTGGCCGGACTCATGCTCGTGCGGAGCTGACATAATCGCCCAACCCCTCGCCTGCCGGAGGCACGAGCCATGAACAGTACGCAAGCAAGCAAAGCCGAGCGCTTCCGCGCTCTCCATGCGGCGCCCGGTGCCTTCATCATCGCGAATGTGTGGGATGGCGGCAGTGCGCGTCTGCTGGAATCACTCGGCTTTTCCGCGCTCGCCACCTCGAGCGGTGCGGCAGCTGGCACTCTCGGTCGGCGTGACGGACAGTTGCGGCGCGATGAAGCGCTGGAGCATGCGAAGGTGATCTGCGAGGCGAGCGACCTGCCGGTCTCGGCGGATCTGGAGAACGGCTTCGGCGCGGCACCGGAAGTCGTCGCGGAAACCATCCGCTTGGCCGCGCAGGCCGGGCTCGTGGGATGCTCGATCGAGGATGCCAGTGAGGATCCCGAGGCGCCGCTCTTCGAGCTCGAGCACGCGGTGCAACGCATCGCAGCCGCGGCGCAGGCCGCGCGGGCGCTGCCCTTTCCTTTCACGCTGACCGGGCGCTTCGAGGGCTTCTTCTGCGGTCGCCCCGATGTGAGCGAGGCGATCCGGCGCCTGAAGGCCTACGAAGCCGCCGGCGCCGACGTGCTGATGGCACCCGGCCTGCCGGATCTCGATGCCGTGCGCACGGTGTGCGCGGCGCTCGGCAAGCCGTTCAACTTCATGGTCGGGATCAAGAACAAATCATTCAGCGTGGCGGGGCTCGCCGCCGCCGGTGTGAAGCGCATCAGTCTTGCGACCTCGCTCTATCGTGCCGCAATGACGGGACTGAGGAATGCAGCGCAGGAAGTGCGCGAGCGCGGCACCTTCGGCTATCTCGACACGTCGTTGACGACCGCGGAGCTCAACGCCTTTCTGCCCGGCTAATCGCGTCGGTTTCGCGTCATTGTAATAGACCAGGATTACAACTTACGATGCCTCTTATCTGGAGCCGGCGCTGCGCCAGAGTCTGCCGATCGCAACACTTGATGTGGAGTTGAAGCGCGCGGCCTCGAAGGCGGGTGTTGGCATTCTCAAAGCCTGAGGCGGCCAGGCTCTCTCACGCAGGCATAGAGCATCATGTCGATGAGCTGGCCGTCCTTGAACGCGCTCTTGCGCAGCACCGCTTCGCGCACGAAGCCGCATTTCTCGAGTACGCGCATTGAGCCGGGATTCCATTCAAATACCGGAGCCTCGAGCCGCTCCAGGTCGTAGCTGGCAAACGCGTGCCGGACGACACCGCGCACGGCCTCGGTCATGATGCCGCGACCCCAGTAGGGCTCTCCGAGCCAGTAGCCCAAATGCGCCGTTCTGCAGAACACGCCCTGCCCCACGTCAAAGCCGACGCCGCCCACCGCCCGCCCGTCGACCTCCACGGCCCAGTGCGTGCAGGGCGACATCGTGGTGACGAGCGCGAGCCAGGCGTCGGCGGCGGCCTCCGTGTACGGATGGGGAAAGATGTCGAGCAGGTTGCGCCAGACCCGGCGGTCGTTCGCGTAGCGCACCAGGGAGGGCTTGTCCTCGAGCTTCCAGTCGCGCACCACGCACTTGTCGGACTGCAATCTCATGTCAGCTCCCGCCGTTGGCACTCACAGCATGCCACGGAAGTCGCGAGCGAGCGGAGGTGGGGCGAGTCAGCTGAATTTGTTGACATTTTCTGGCGCGCCCCGATTGCGGCCCGTTGCGGTGCGCATTAGGATGCCCGCATGAATCAAGACGCGCGCCAGCGGCGCGTGACTACCGCACGACTCGCCGAGATGAAAGCGCGCGGCGAGAAGATCGCGATGCTCACGGCCTACGATTTCTCCACGGCGCGGATCCTCGATCAGGCCGGGCTCGATGTGCTGCTCGTCGGCGACAGCGCCTCGAACGTGATGCACGGCCACGAAACGACCTTGCCGATCACGCTCGATCAGATGATCGATCATGCATCGGCGGTGGTGCGCGCCGCGCACACGGCATTGGTGGTGGTGGACATGCCCTTCGGCAGCTACCAGGGCGACAGCCGGCTCGCACTGGAGAGCGCGGTGCGCATCATGAAGGAATCCGGCGCACACGCCGTCAAGATGGAAGGCGGCGATGTGGTCATCGACAGCGTGCGTCGCGTGCTGTCCGCGGGCATCCCGGTGATGGGGCACCTCGGGCTGACACCGCAATCAATCTACCGCTTTGGAACGTACGTCGTGCGTGCGCAGGAGGCGCAAGAGGCGGCCCATCTGAGCCGCGATGCCACCCTGCTGCAGGAAGCCGGCTGCTTCGCGCTGGTGCTCGAGAAGATCCCCGCCGCGCTAGCCGGGCGTGTGGCGCAGGCGCTCACCATACCGGTCATCGGCATCGGGGCCGGGCGCGACGTGGACGGCCAGGTGCTCGTGACGCACGATCTGCTCGGCATCACCACGGATTTCTCGCCGCGCTTCCTGCGTCGCTATGCGTCCGTGTCCGATGTGATGGTCGATGCCTGCAAACGCTACATCAAAGACGTGAAGACGGCGGAGTTCCCCAACCAGGAAGAAAGCTACTGATCGATGCGCGCGCGACGCGCACGCCGCGGGGACGCCGCGGCACGCGGGGCGGCAGCCTTCGGCGGCGGCAGCTCGAGCGCCTGACGCAGCTTCTCGTACGGCTCGGTCTTGTGCGGAATCGCCATGGCCGCGACGAAGTGCGCCTGAAAGCGTGGCTCGATGGCGGTCTCGATCTTCTCCACGCGCCGCACCAGCTCCTCCACGACCTTGCGCGAGCTGGCATCGAGGAGCGCAATGCGCGCGCCCGTGCCCGCCGCATTGCCGGCGGCTGCGACGTGCGCCAGGTCGCAGTCGGGGATCATGCCGAGGACCATCGCATACTTCACGTCGATGTGGCTTCCGAACGCGCCGGCGAGGCGAATCCGGTCCACGTGCTCGACACCCATGTGCTGCATCAAGAGGCGGATGCCCGCGTGCAGGGCTGCCTTCGCGAGCTGAATCGCGCGCACGTCGTTCTGCGTGATGCTGAGCGACACGCTGCCCTGATGCACGACATAGGCGAAGGTGCGGCCGCTTGCGACAACGCGCTCGCTGCGAGCGGCGAGCTCCCCGTCGATGACGCCGTCCTGATTGACGATGCCGCAGAGATACATCTCGGCAATCGCTTCGATGATGCCCGAGCCGCAGATGCCGGTGATGCCGCTCGCGGCGGTAGCCGCAGCGAATCCGGGCTCATCCGACCATAGCTCGCAGCCGATCACCTTGAAGCGCGGCTCGAGAGTCACCCGATCAATGCGCACCCGCTCGATCGCACCGGGCGCCGCGCGCTGACCGCAGCTGATCTGCGCACCCTCGAACGCCGGCCCCGTGGGGCTCGAGCAGGCGAGCAGGCGCCGCCGATTGCCGAGAACGATCTCGGCATTCGTGCCCACATCGACGAGCAGCGTCAAAGCCTCATCGAGGTCGGGCCGCTCGGCGAGGATCATGCCGGCGGCATCAGCCCCGACGTGCCCCGCAATGCACGGCAGCACATAGACTCGGGCATTGGGATGCAGGGCGATGCCGAGCGCGGCGGCCGCAAGCTCGAGACCCGCATCCACGGCGAGCGCGAACGGCGCACCGCCGAGCTCCACGGGATCGATGCCGAGCACGAGGTGATGCATGATCGGATTGCCGACCAGGGTCATCTCCAGAATGTCGGTCACTGCGATGCCGGCGCGCTCGGCGACCTGCGCGGCCTGTGCGCTCAAGGCGCCGCGCACGGCCGCCGTCAGCTGCGCAGCGCCGTCGGGATTCATCATCGCGTACGAGACGCGACTCATCAGATCCTCGCCGTAGCGGATCTGCGGGTTCATCATCCCGCTCGAGGCCAGCACTTCACCGGTCGCAAGGTCGCACAGGTGCGCCGCGATGGTGGTCGAGCCCACATCCACGGCGAGTCCGAAAGCGCGCTCGTGCAGTCCAGGCCACACCGCGATGAGGTGCTTAGCGCCGTGCACCGCTACCGTCACCTGCCAATCCCCCTGACGCAGCGCGGCCTGCAACCCCGGCAGCACGCTCGCATCGCAACTGAGATCTTTGAGATCCCACTCGCGCTCGAGCGCATTCATCAGCCGGCGCAGGTCGCTCGAGGGGTTGTGCATGTCGGGCCGCTCGACCTCGACCTCGTGCAGATGCAATACGGGATCGAGGGTGATCGCGAGCGCGTCGGCTTCCTTGCGCACGACCTGCCGATGCACCTGGCTCTCCGCAGGGACATCGATCACGAGATCGCCGAGGACGCGCGCCGAGCAGGACAGGCGATGACCGGCGGGAAGCGGCCGCCGCTGCGCAAAGCGCTCCTCGGCAGTGCTCCAGGGCGAGAGGTGCTCGGTTCCGGACTGCACGCCGTGCTTGGCGAACTCGCCTTCCATGACCAGCACCTGGCAGCGGCCGCACAAGCCCCGTCCGCCGCACACCGAATCCACATCCACACCCAGCGTACGCGCCGCCGTAAGCAGCGGCGTGCCCAGGGCGAAGCGGCCGCGCTTCCCCGAAGGCGTGAAGACGACTAGCGCATCACGAGACACGGCGGCGGTGCCCGCCTTCGCGCCGGCCGCGGACCTGGCCCTCGCCCTGACCGGCGGCCGGTGGCTCGCGGAAGGCGCGGATCCAGCGGGCGCAATCGGGATCGTGCCCCATCATCACGTCCGCCGACATGCAGGCTCGCAGCACCTCGGGGTGCAGCGGATTGGCGATCGCGGAGGTGAGGCCCGAGGCGATCGCCATGGTCAGAAAGCCGCTCGTGATGCCCTCGCGTTGCGGCAGCCCGAAGCTCACGTTGGAGGCCCCGCAGGTGCTGTTCACCTTGAGCTCGGAACGCAATCGCCGCAGCAGATGCATCACCTGCACGCCGGCCCGATTGATCGCGCCGATCGGCATGACGAGGGGATCCACGACCACGTCGGCGACGGGAATGCCATGATCGGCCGCCCGGTGCACGATTTTCTTCGCCACCTCGAAGCGGACGTCCGGGTCCTCGGAGATGCCGGTTTCGTCGTTGGAGATGGCGACGACCGCGGCACCGTATTTCTTCACGAGCGGCAGCACTTTCTCGAGTCGCTCCTCCTCGCCGGTCACGGAGTTGACGAGCGCCTTGCCCTTGTAGACCGCAAGTCCCGCCTCGAGCGCTGCGACGATCGAAGAGTCGATCGACAGCGGCACGTCGGTGATCGACTGCACCAGCTGAACGGCCTTCGCGAGGATCGCGGGCTCGTCGGCGAGCGGAATGCCGGCATTCACATCGAGCATGTGCGCGCCCGCGGCGACCTGCGCGCGTGCGTCGGCCTCCACGCGCGTGAAATCGCCCGCCGCCATTTCGGCCGCAAGAATCTTGCGGCCCGTCGGATTGATGCGCTCGCCGATGATGACGAACGGGCGCTCGAAGCCGATCACGACCGTCTTCGTCGCCGAACCTACGACCGTCTCGGTCATGCTGTCACCGTGTGCGTCATGGCTGCGAGCCCTCGCCGGTTGCTGTTACGGCGGTAGCGCTCGGGTCGTGTCCCTTGGCGCGTATCAGCCGCTCGAGCTCCTCAGGGGTGTAACGAGCCTCCAGTCGCGCCGCTTCGGCCTCGGCCTCCACGCGCAGGTTCTCGCCGCAGGGACGCGGCTCGCTGCGCGCCCAATCGGCGAGATAGGCATTGGAGCTGCCCTTGCCGGCGCGCATGGCGGCACGATCGATCGCCTCTTGGAAACGCGCCGACAGCTGCACCTTCGCGATCTCGCGCCCGCGCTTGACGATGACCTGCGCGGGAATGCTCCGCCAGGAGATGATGATCAGCGAGGCCACGGCAGCACCGTGCCCTGAGCGCGCCGCTCATGCAGCGCCGCCAGCGAGCTGCGCAGCGCGCCGTAGCCCGTGAAGCGGTACACAAACTCGAGTCCCATGCCGGCTGCGATGGCGCGCGCGCGCCGACGGGCATCTGCACTGTCGGTCTGGGCGAGATACACCAGGCGCCGATAGTTGGCGAAATACTGAGCACGCAGCTCCGGGTGGCGGTCCAACCCGAGTCCGCGCGTGACCAGCCGCTCGAAGTGCCGCAGCAGAAAATCCGTCAGATAGAAGGTTCCCGGCTCCGCATCGGACAGCTCGGCGAATACCTCGGGCGTGGCGAACGCCTCATAGCAATGTGCGCCTGGCAGGCGCTCCACGCCTTCCTGCTCGAGGACCGCATCGAGCTGGCCACCCGTGCCGCAATCTCCGTACGCGACGAAGATGTGCCGATAGTGCGCGCGCTGTGCGCGCACGGCGCTCTGCACCGCCTGCGGAATCAGATGCGGGCGGTTGTGCAGCTCCGGGGGCAGGCATTGTACGTCGAGCGCGCTCCACTCGTTGGCCTTGCGCAGCTCGACGATCTCGCGCGCGAGGGCACCGCAGGCGATGACCAGGACCGAGCCGCTCATGTCGCGTGCGCTGCCGCGCGGCGCTTGCTCAGAAGTCCCTTGGCGGTCTCCACGGCGACGGCCGCGTCGCGACAATAGGCATCGGCGCCCACCGCCTTGCCGAACTCCTCGTTGAGCGGCGCGCCGCCCACGAGCACGATGTAACGATCGCGGATGCCCTTCTCCTTCATGGTGTCGATCACGACCTTCATGTAGGGCATGGTGGTCGTGAGCAGCGCCGACATGCCGAGAATGTCCGGCTTGTGGCGCTCGAGCGCATCGAGGTACTTCTCGACCGGATTATTGATGCCGAGATCGATCACCTCGAAGCCTGCTCCCTCGAGCATCATCGAGACCAGATTCTTGCCGATGTCGTGGATGTCGCCCTTGACGGTGCCGATCACGATCTTGCCAATGGGCTCGACGCCGGTCTCCGCCAGCAGCGGCCGCAGGATCTCCATGCCAGCCTTCATCGCGTTGGCGGCCAGCAGCACCTCGGGCACGAACAGGATGCCGTCGCGAAAGTCGATGCCGACAATGCGCATGCCCTCGACGAGCCCGGTGTTCAGTACTTTCTCGGCACTCCAGCCGCGCTCGAGGAAGATGTGCGTGGCCTGCTCGACCTCGCTCTTGAGTCCGTTGTAGAGGTCGTCGTGGACCTGCTCGGTGAGCTCCTCGTCGTTCAGGTCGCGCAAGTCGAACTCATCGGTCGATGAGGCCGCCTCCGTGGACGAATCCGCCATCTGTAAGCCTCCGCAAGCGGGTACGCGCCGGATGGGGGTTACCCCGCGAGCCCGGCGGACACCTGGATAGAAGTCATGGTATGTGGCGGAGACCGCGCAGACTGGCCCCTTCGCGACCCACACATGTCCACAGACGACATGACCGCGCGCCCCGTTCGCAGAGGGCCTGCAGTGCCCCCCGCAGGCCCCCCGATCCGGATTACGTCAAGCGTTCGCGGCTGCGCTGGCCCGCCGGGCGGGTCGCGGAACTGTGACGCACGTTGCGCTCCGCACTGGGGGGCAGGCCGAAGTGCGCGCGGTAGCACTTGGAGAAATGATGGGGCGAGCGAAAGCCGCACGCCGTTGCGATGTCGAGAATGGACATGGAGGTTTGCAGCAGCAACTCGCGGGAGCGCCGCAGCCGTGCCTGCAGATAATACTTCTTCGGGGCATAGCCGAGATGGCGCTTGAAGAGCCGCTCGATCTGCCGGCGCGACAGTCCGGCGCGGGTGGCGATCTGATCGAGCGAGAGCGGCTCCTCGATGTGACTGTCCATGAGTTGCGCCACCTCGATGAGTCCGGTGTGGCCCGGCCCTACCTGGGCCCGCAACGGCACGTACTGACGATCGCGCGCATCGCGCACCCGATCCACGATGAACTGCTCCGAGATCAGCTGTGAGGTGCGCGCACCGAGCTTCTCGCGCACGAGGGTCAGCATCAGATCAAGCGGTGCAATGCCACCCGAGCACGTGAAGCGGTCGCGATCGATGGTGAAGAGCTGATCGCGAATGCGCACCCGGGGGAACTCCTCGCGCAGCGCCGAAAGATTCTCCCAATGAATGGTCGCCCGATAGTCATCCAGCAGTCCGGCCTTCGCGAGCGCGTATCCGCCCGTGCACAGCGCACCGAGCGCCACCCGGCGCTCGGCGAAGCGACGCAACGCCGTGAGCATCCCCGGCTGCACGGCGGCTTGCACGTCGACGCCCCCGCACACGAACACAATGTCGACCCGCCCGAGCTGATCGAGCGCGACTGTGGGAGACAGATGCAGGCCATTGCTCGCGCTGGCCGCTACCCCGTCGAGGGTGGCGATCGCCCACTCATAGGGCTTCTGCCCGGTGACGATGTTCGCCATGCGCAGCGGCTCGACCGCATTCGCCAACGCGATCATCGAGTAGTTCGCGAGCGTGATGAACGCGTAGCGGGTGGTGCGCAGTATCGGGGCCGATGGCACGGCCGCTTATTCTAAGTCATTCAGAGCTTGCCGCTGTATTCGCGCTGGATGGCTGCGATCCGCTTATCGGTGCCGAAGAAGGCGTGCTTGGACATATCGACCGAGTACCTGCTCGACTCCGGGTGCCTTCCCAAGCCCTCGGCGAGTGCGCGGATGTGGTGCGGCCCGGCCCCGCAGCAGATGCCGAGATAGTGGATGCCGAGGGCGAACGCCTCGCGTCCGAAATCGGCCATCTCATCGCGCGTGCACAGGAATGGATCGAGTCCGACGGGAAACGCGCGCGCATGGTCGCGATGCGGGTCGGTCAGGGAAGTAAAGCTCGGCTCCTCCGGCGTCGTGCGATAAGGCACGGGGAGCGCCGCCACATGGCACTTCACCGCCGCGCGAATCTCCCTCAAGGTCGGCATGAGCGTCGCAGGGCCGCGATGGCAGTTGACGCCGACCACGTCGGCTCCGGCGGCCTCCAGGCGCTGGCAGGTCTCCACGGGCGTCCAGCCCTCGCGCATGTTCGGGTCGCGGTGCACCGAGAAGGTCACGACGGCGGGCACCTTGGAGTGCTTGCGGATGGCCTCGAGAGCCATGAGCGCCTCGGTGCCCCAGGAGAAGGTCTCCGCGATGATGAAATCCACGCCTGCCTCGGCCGCCCAGCCGACCTGCTCCGCGAAGATGCGCTCGACTTCCTTCTGTGCGGATTTGCTGCTCGGGTCGTAGATGTTGGTGTTGCAGATGTCCCCGGCGAGGAGCGTGCCCGTCTTGCGCGCCACCGATTTCGCGATCTGCAGCGCGAGGCGATTCATTTTCACGAGATCCTTCTCGCGGCCGATCACGCGCAGCTTCTCGCGATGCGCGTAGTAGGTGAGCGCCTGGATCACATCCGAGCCGGCGCGCGCGAAATCCAGGTGCAGCTGCTCGACGACTTCCGGGTGCTCGATCAGCACCTCGGGAACGAACGCGCCGGCCTGCAGATAGCCACGGCGCTCGAGCTCGAAGAGATAGCCCTCCGCGCAGATCACAGCGCCTCGGTCGAGGCGCGCCATGAGACCGTTATCCTCTTTAGGGCTCGCCCCGGTTGGGCGCTTGGATGGCACTTTCGATCTCTGCCGCCGCACCGATTTTGTGCGCGTCGCCGATTTCTTCCTGGAAGCCATGAATGAAGCTCTCCGCGAAAATCATGAGCGCATGCGTGCGCCGTCAGGGTCGTAGGGGGCTGCGCGCAGCCGTTGGGCGGGCAGCCGCTCGCCGATGATCTCGATCTCGAAGCCGCTGTCGGCCTTCTCGAGTGCGCGCGGCACATAGCCGAGGGCGAGCGAGCTCTGGCTGGTATGGCCGTAGCCTCCCGAGGTAATCCAGCCGACGACTTTGCCGTCGTGCCAGATCGGCTCATCCCCGCTCGCATCCGCATCGCGCGCCGCCACGGAGAATGCGACCAGGCGCAAGGTGCCGCCGCTCTCCTTCTCCGCGAGCGCGGCCGCCCTGCCGATGAACTCCCCCTTGCCGAGATCGACGAACCGTGAGAGGCCGGCTTCGTAGGGTCCGTAGATGGGCCGAAACTCGCGCGCCCAGTTACCAAAGCTCTTCTCCAGGCGCAGGCAGTTCAAAGCACGCCCACCGAAGAGCTTGAGCCCGAATTCCTCGCCCGCCGAGACGAGGAGCTCATAGAGCGTGCGCTCGTAGTCCGTCGTCACCCAGATCTCATATCCCAGCTCGCCCGTGAACGACAGCCGCCCGACGAGCGCCGGCACCATGCCCACGTCCATGCGCCGGAACGACAGGAATGGAAAGGACGCGTTGGAGAGGTCATCGCGCACCAGACGCTGCAACAGCGCGCGCGAGTTGGGGCCGGCGAGCGCAAAGCCGACGTACTCGAGCGCGCAGGGCCGCACGTGCACCTGCGAATCGCCGAGATAGCGCTCGAACCAGCGCAGGTAATAGCCCTCTGCGGCATAGGTGCCCACGAGCAGCACGTGGTCTTGAGCCAATCGACACAGCGTGAAGTCACCGATGAGCTTGCCACGCTCATTCAGCATGGGTGACAGAGCGATGCGGCCGACTCTCGGCACGCGGTTGGCCATCACACGCGAGAGCCAGGCCTCGGTGCCGGGCCCCGTCACCTCGAACTTGCCGTAGTTCGCAGTCTCGATGAGTCCGCACGCGGTGCGCACCGCATGGCATTCGGCCGCGACGGGCTCGTGAGCATTGGAGCGATGGAACGAGACTGTCTCCTCGGGCGCCGTGCCGGCCGGCGCGAACCACAGCGCGTGCTCCAGGCCGCAATAGTCACCGAACACCGCATTGCGCTCGCGCAGGCGCTCGTACACGGGAGTCGTGCGCAGCGGCCGCGCAGCCTCGAGCTCCTCGTTCGGAAAGCGGATGCGGAAGCGACGGGAATAGTTCTCGCGCACCTTGGCGTTCGTATAGGCAGGGGTTGCCCATGAGCCGAAGCGCGCGACATCCATGCCCCAGATATCCGCGCCCGGATCACCCTCGGTCATCCACTGCGCGAGTGTCAATCCGACCCCGCCGCCCTGACTGAAGCCGGCCATGACGCCGCAGGCGACCCAGAAATTCCTTAAGCCCCTGATGGGGCCGACGAGCGGATTGCCGTCCGGCGCAAAGGTGAAGGGGCCATTCACGACCTTGCGGATACCCACGCGGCCGAGCGCCGGAAAATGCTCGAACGCCACCTCGAGGCTCGGCGCGATGCGCTCGAGATCGTTCGGCAGCAGGTCCTGGCCGAAGTCCCAGGGGGTTACGCGCTCGGACCAGGGAACGCAGGCGCGCTCATAGGTGCCGATGAGCATCCCACCGCGCTCCTGGCGCAGATAGATCTCACCTTCGAAATCGATGGCGTGCAGCTGCTCGGGCAGTCCGGCGAGCTCCGGTACGTCCTCGGTAAAGAGATACTGGTGCTCCATCGCGAGCACCGGCAGCTCGAGTCCGACCATGCGGCCCACCTCGCGCGCCCACAGCCCGCCGGCGTTCACCACATGCTCCGCGTGCACGTTGCCCTGCTCGGTGATCACGTCCCAAGTGCCATCGGCACGTGCCTTGAGATCCGTTACGCGCGTGCGGCGCACGACTTCGGCACCGCCGAGCTGCGCGGCCTTGGCGTAGGCGTGCGTCACGCCATAGGGATCGACGTGGCCCTCGATCGGATCGTAGAGCGCGCCGGTGAAGTGCCGCTTGTCGAGCAGCACCAGCATGCGCGCCGCCTCCTCCGCCGAGATGATCGACAGATCCATCCCCAGATAGCGGCCCTTGGCCTGCGCCACCTTGAGCCAATCGAAGCGCTCGCGCGTACCGGCGAGCATCAGGCCGCCCGTGAGATGCATGCCGCAGGAGATGCCCGAGACGCGCTCGAGCTCCTTGTAGAGGCTGATGGTGTACTGCTGCAGCCGCGCCACGTTCGGATCGCCGTTGAGCGTGTGCATGCCGCCTGCGGCATGCCAGGTCGAGCCCGAGGTGAGCTCGGCGCGCTCGATCAGGAGCACATCCTTCCAGCCGGCCTTCGTGAGGTGATAGAGCACGCTCGCCCCGACAACGCCCCCGCCGATGACCGCTACCCTGACGTGATTTCTCATGTGTGCTTCAGCCCAGCCCTCGTCTGTCAGTCATTGGATACGGCGAGCCGCACGCGCGGCTCGTCCGCGCTCGGCCGCTGCCCGAAGCGCTCGATCAGCCATGACCGGAACACGGCGATCGCCGTGTCGCTCAAGTCCTCCGGATGCGTCACGAGGTAATAGCCGTAGCCGTCGTCGAGCGTCACATCGAAAGGCTTCACGAGCTTGCCGGTGCGCATCTCCTCGGAGCACAAGGTCGGATCCACCAGCACCAGTCCCTCGCCGCTCAATGCATACTGGACGGCGAGCACGGCGGTGTCGAAGACGATGCCGCGAGCGACCTCCAGATGAGCGATGCCCGCCTGGCGTGCAAACTCAGTCCACACATGGTGCAGCGGCTCATCCGCGATGCGCACGTGAATGAGCTCGTTGGCCCCGATGAACCGCTCCAGCTCCTTGCCCGCGTGCCGCGCCGCGATATCCGCGTGACACAGGATGCTCAGTCGCACCGGCCACAAGAGGTCGGTGACCAGGTCCGTCACCATGGGCTTTGAGTAGATGACCGAGACATCCACGTCGGCGAGCGGCGCGCGCACGTCCGAGGGACTCACCAGGTCGATCGAAAGGTCCGGGTTCGCCTGGCGGAAGTCGCGCAGCATGGGCACGGCGAGACGCATGGCAAAGCTCGGCGGCATCTGTACCCGCAGGGTGCGCAAGCTCGCGGCACCTTCGTTGCGCACGGTCTCGATCGCGTGCTCGAGGCGGTCGAAGGACTTGCCGATCGCCAAGAGCAGCAGCTGACCGGACTTCGTCAGCTCGAGCGCGTGCGGGCGGCGCTCGAACAGCTGCCGCCCCAGCAGCCGCTCGAGTGCGATCACATGCCGTGACAGCGCGCTCTGTGAGATCAGCAGCGCGTGAGCTGCGGCCGTGAAGGTGCCGTGCTTGGCGACGCCCTCGAAGGCGCGCAGGGCATTGAGCGGCAGCCAGCGCCGATCGATCAACCTGGCCATGCGGGGCGAGTCCTCCGCGCGAGCGCGAGGGTCGCAGCCTCCGGTGAAAGCACCCGCCGATTCCAATGCCTTTTTTCGATACGGCTATTCAATTTCTCGTCTTTGAGCCGCGACGGTGCTGTGGGAGGCTTTTGATTCCGGTCGCGGGGGCGTCGTGCCAAACATCATTCTGCTCGTCACCGTCCGGTGGCTCAAGCATGCGCGTCGGACTCAGGATAGTACCGGTCGCATTCACGATAATTTGCGAGCGCCCCTCGCCACCCGCGCAAGGTTGGCGCAATGAGTGCAGTGCCGCAGCACCGCATCGCCTCCATCCGTATCACCCAGCACCGCTTGGCGCTTCGCGAGCCTTTCCACGCGAGCTGGGACACCAAGCCGCGAACGCATTTCGATGCCACGATCGTGCGCGTCGCCTCCGATACCGGCCTCGTGGGCTATGGCTCGGGCGACCGCATGCTCGGGTTTCATGGGCACGAGGAGCTCTTCCTCGGCGAGGATGCCTTGGCTCTGGAGCGTCACAACCGGGTGCTTTCACATATCGACTTTCATTACGGTCGCTGCTGGCCGCTCGACCTGGCGCTCTGGGACCTCGCCGGCAAGATCTGTGGTCAGCCCTGCTGGAAGCTGCTCGGCGGACTCTCCCGCCGCGTGCGGGCATACGCCTCGTCGGCGGTGCTGCGCGATGCCTCGCAACTCGCGGAGCAGGCAGAGCGCTACCGCGAGCAGGGCTTTCGCGCCTTGAAGGTGCGCTTCCACCGCGGCGACTGGCGCGAGGACGTACGGGCGCTCGAAGCCGTGCGGGCCCGCATCGGCAGCGGCCTCGACCTACTGGTGGACTGCAATCAGGGCTGGCGCCTGCCCTGGGATACGCAAACGCCCTGGAATTTGAAAGACGCCCTGGCGGTCGCTCGCGAGCTCGAGCGCCTCGAGGTGTTCTGGATGGAAGAGCCGCTGCACCGCGCCGACTACGCAGGCATGCGCGCTTTGCGAGCCGCGACCGACGTGAGGCTCGCCGCGGGGGAGATGACGCGGCAAGTGCATGAACTGCGGGAGCTCATCGATGGCGGCTGCGCGGACGTGCTGCAGCCGGATGTAGCGCTGGTCGGCGGCATCACCGGCATGCGCCGCGTCGCGATCATGGCGCAGGAGCACCATCTCATGTTCACGCCGCACACCTGGACCAATGGCATAGGTCTGACGGCGAATGCGCATCTGGCCGCCGGGCTCGCGGACTCCCCGCTGCTGGAATATCCCTTTGATCCGCCGGACTGGGGCCTGGAGCGCCGCGACTACATGTTGAGCGAGCCCCTGCGCGTCGATGCGGAGGGCTACCTCAACCTCAGCGAGGCGCCCGGCATGGGCTATGAGCTCGACGAGCCCCGCCTCGCCCAGACGCGCCTCTCGAACTGACGATGCGCGCATGCGACGAGTAAATTGCTGTTACCGACATACAACTTGAGTGAAGCGATCGAATGAGCTATACGCTGTCGGGGTTGGCCAACTATTTGAACGGCGAATCGGGGGAATTCCAGAGTAGAGTGGCTGGACCACTCCGGCTATCGTTCTGTGACTCATCACGGATGCAAGAGCATGTGGTAAGCAAGCAACGATGCCCATCTTCAAATTCCTGAGCTCAGATGGCTGCTGCAATTCCGAACGTTGAACCCTCTCCGGTTGAGTCCGAAGTCCTGCGCATTCGCGGGCTGATGGAGCGCCGCGACTTCGCTGCCGCGCTCAGGGCCGCACAGCTGCTGCACGCGCGGGTGCCCCAGAACCGCGACTGCACCTACATGATGGCCGTCTGCCTGCGGCAGCTGCAGCGTGTGTCCGAGGCGCTCGCGGCACTCCGGGAGCTCGAAGATCGGTACCCGAATTTCAGCCGCCTGTTCCAGGAGCGCGGCCATTGCTATGTGGCCCTGCGCAAGGCCGAGCCGGCCATCGAAGCGTTTGTGCGTGCGGTCAATATCAATCCGTCGCTGCTAGCCAGCTGGAAGGCGCTCAACTCACTTTTCAGGCTCACGGGCCGTGCCGCGGAGGCGGAGCATGCGGCCACTGAGGCCACGCGACTCGCCGCGCTCCCGCCCGAAGTGCGGACCGCATTCGACATGTTCGGCGACGGGGAGATCGCCGCCGCTGAGCAAATCGTCCGCAACTACCTGCTCACGCACGGCGATCACGTCGAGGCCATGCGTCTTCTCGCGCGGATCGGCATGGAGCTCGATGTGTCGGACGATGCCGAGCTGCTGCTGGAGAGCGCGCTTAAGCTCGCTCCCGACTATCAACAAATCCGCTACGAGTACGCTCTGGTACTTCTGAAGCGCCACAAGCACGTGCGCGCGCGCGAAGAGCTGGACAAGCTCATCGAGATGGACCCGCAGAATCGCGCGTACCGCATCACCTATGCGACCGTTTGCACGGGGTTCGGCGACTATGCGCAGGCCCTGCCGATCTATCAGCGCATGGCCGAGGAGCTGCCGAAAGAGGCCGACCTGCATCTGTCGATCGCGCATGCTTTGAAGACGATGGGCAAGACGGATGAAGCGGTCGAGTGGTATCACCGGGCCGCAGCCGCCCGACCGCGCTTCGGCGACGCCTACTGGAGCTTGGCGAACCTCAAGACCTATCGCTTTACGGATAGCGAGATCGCTCGCATGCGAGCCGACGAGGCGGCCACGAACATAGGTCTGGAGGATCGTTTTCACTTGTGCTTCGCACTCGGCAAGGCGCTTGAGGATCGGGGCGAGTATGCCGAGTCGTTCGCCTACTACGGACGCGCGAACGCACTCAAGAAGACCAAATGCCGCTACCGCCCCGAGCCGCTCGAGCGCAATGCACGCTTGCAGGCCTCCGTGTGCACACGCGAGTTCTTTGCCCAGCGGCAGCACTTTGGGTCGCCTGATCGCTCGCCGATCTTTATCGTGGGCTTGCCGCGCTCAGGCTCCACGCTCATCGAGCAGATCCTCGCCTCCCACTCGCAGGTGGAAGGCACGATGGAGCTGGCCGACATTCCTCGGCTTGCCCAGGAGCTGCAGGGGCGTGATCAGGTGGACGGCGCGCCACGCTATCCGGGAATTCTCGCGGAGCTCTCAGCGGACGAATTTCGGCAGATGGGAGAGCGCTACCTTCGGGAGACGCGCATCTACCGTCAGGGCAAGCCCTTCTTCATCGACAAGATGCCGAACAATTTTCGTCATCTCGGGCTCATTCATCTGATGCTGCCCAACGCCAAGATCATCGATGCGCGGCGGGAGCCGCTCGCCTGCTGCTTCAGCAACTACAAGCAGCTCTTCGCCTTCGGTCAGCAATTCACCTACAGCATCGAGGACCTCGCGCGTTACTACCGCATGTACGTCGAGCTGATGTCGCACTGGGACACAGCCTTACCGGGCAAGATCCTGCGCGTGGACCACGAGCGCCTGGTCGAGGACTTCGAGCCGAACGTCCGCCGCATCCTCGATTTCTGCGAGCTGCCGTTCGAGCCCGCTTGCCTTGAGTTCTACAAGACCGAGCGCAGCGTGCACTCGGCAAGCTCGGAGCAGGTGCGGCGGCCCGTCAATCGACAAGGCATCGATCAGTGGCGTCATTTCGAGCCCTGGCTGGGTCCGCTCAGGCAGGCGCTTGGAGATCTGGTGCAATGAGCATAAACGGTCCGTTGCACGTCGTACGCACGGTTGTTGATACGGCTGGAGCGCGCTCGCGCGGCTGGCTCCGCTCGAGCTTTGGGGACGGCAGCATTTCTCTTTAAAAGACCACGTTTGGGGGAGTAGTACCTTGAAAACGAATCCGAAAGTCTCTTGTGCGGTCGTTGCGATCCTGGGCGCACACGCCATCGCAGCTTGGGCCGACCAGCAGGCAACTCCGGCGGCGCAGGCGACGCCTCCAACGTCGGCTGAAGCGGCGGGAGGTCTCACCGAAGTCATCGTCACGGCGCAGCGGCGCGAGGAAAACATCCAGAACGTGCCGATCACCATCCAGGCGCTCACCAACGAGACCCTGGCACAGTTGAACGTGCAGAACTTCGACCAATTCATCAAGTATTTGCCAAATGTCTCGCAGTCCACCAACGGGCCGTCGCAGGGCGAGGTCTACATGCGCGGCCTGAGCGTGGGCGGTGGCGGCAATCAGGGCGGCGGCACGACCGGTGCGTTCCCGTCGGTCGCGATCTATCTCGATGAGCAACCGGCAATGTTGCCGGGTCGCAATCTTGACGTGTACGCGGCGGACCTCGAGCGCATCGAGGTTCTCGAGGGGCCGCAGGGCACCTTGTTCGGCGGCGGTGCGCTCGCCGGCGTGCTGCGTTACATCACGAACAAGCCCAAGCTGAACGTCACCGAGGGCAGCGTGGATGCGACCTATGGAGTCACCGCGCACGGTGACCCCAACGCGAGCGCGATCGGCATGATCAACCTGCCGATCGTCTCGGATCACCTCGCCTTTCGCGCCGTCATCTATACCGATCGCCGCGGCGGCTACATCGACAACGTCCCGAGCACGTTCACGCGCCAGGACACTGACGAGGGCTTTGCCCACCACAAGAATCCCTATGCTGTCCCGGCCGATAGCGAAGTCATCAACAACTACAATCAGATCGCGAACAATATCAATCCGGTCACCTACACCGGAATTCGCGGCGAGCTGCGCTGGAAGATCAATGACGACTGGGACGCCTTGCTCACCCAGACGTACCAGAACATGGAGTCGCAAGGTGTCTTCTACGAGATGCCCTACAGCTCGGAGGGCACGACGTTCGACTCGCTCGGCAAGCCGATCGGCTCGATCCCGCTGCCACCGCTGTCCGTGAACATCTACAACCCCTCCCATAACAAGGACAAGTTCGAGAACACTGCGCTGGTCGTGAACGGCGCGATCGGTCCCGTGCATCTCGTGTACGCCGGATCGTACCTGGTGCGCAACGTCGATCAGGTGCAGGACTACACGAACTACGCGCGCGGCGTGTACGGCTACTACTATCAGTGCACGGGTTACTCGCACGATTTCGTCACCCGCCCCGGCAAGTGCTATACGCCGAGTACGGTATGGACTGAAAACGAGACGAACAAGCACCTGGCTCAGGAGCTGCGGGCCAGCACGCCGAATGACTGGCGCATCCGCGGCACGCTCGGGGTGTACTGGGAAGACTATCAAATCATCGATCAGACCTTCTGGAAGTACACGACCGTGCCGATCTGCTCACCGACCGGTCTTAATGTGGACTGCTTCCTGCCGATCAAGCCGTGGCCGGGTTCGCCCGCATTCACGCCCGTGCCGGAGATTGGATTCTTCGACGACGTAAAGCGCCAACTGCAGCAGCTTGCCGAGTTCGCCTCGGCCGACTTCGACATCATCCCCCACGTGCTGACGATCACCGGCGGCATTCGTCACTACCACTATGAGGACAGCGAGCAGGGCGGTGACGTTGGCAGCTTCTACTGCAAACAATTCGCGCCGACGACCTATTTCGGGTATTGCCAGAGTCCGTACGGCACTAACGTCAGCCTGCGGAGCCCGAATGAAACGCACTATGACGGCAACAAGGTGCGCGGCACCCTGAGCTGGCAGATCACACCGGACCACCTGGTGTATTACACCTTCTCGCAGGGCTTCCGAGCGGGCTACTTCAACCGCTCGACCTCATGCCATTTGCCGGACGCGAACGGCATCTCTCAGTATTGCGTCCCGGCGTTCACGGTGCCCGACAACGTGACCAACAATGAGGTCGGCTGGAAGACTGAGTGGTTCGATCACCGCTTGCTCTTCAACGGTGCCGTCTACCAGGAGGACTGGACCAACGCGCAAACCGGCTTCTTCGACCCGCAGGGCGGGCTCGGCAACCTCGCGTTCGCGACCAACGGCCCGACCTACCGGGTGCGAGGCATCGAGCCCCAGATCGTGGCGCGAGTGACCCAGGGACTCACGGTCCAGCTTTCGGCTGCCTGGAACAGCTCCGAGCAGACGAACTCACCTTATCTCGTCAACAATAACCCGGCGAGTCCCACCCACGGCCAGCCGATCACGTCCATTCCAAACCCTTACGGGCCGCTCGGCAGCCCCACTGCATACTCGCCACCGTTCGCGGGGAACGCACGGATTCGCTACGAATGGGCATTCGCGGGAGACTACACGGGCTTCGTACAAGCGGGGGCTCAGCACCAGGCACATATGGTGACGGCGACGGGCTACGTGCCGGCGTACGACATTCCGGCCTACACGACCTACGATGCGGCAGCCGGCGTTACGCGCGGGCCCTGGGACGTGCAGGTGTTCTCCCAGAACTTCACCAATGTCACGAGCAGCATAACGACCGAGAGCAGCCAGTTCGTGCTGCAGGAGTTCCCGCTGCGACCGCGCATCATTGGAGTGAAGTTCGGCTACAAGTTCTCCGAGAAGTAGCTTCTTCGACTGCTCGCGCCCTGGAGTGGACATCCAGCGGCGCGAGCAGCGGCATCCGCCAGGTCCCGAGCTCGGGAGCGCGCTCGCGGCCCGTACGTCCGGCGTAAGATCGAGGCATGGCCGTGCCCACTCGCTCCTCCGATAACACCGTGCGACCCCTGCGCTGCCGCGGCTGGCGGCAGGAAGGCCTGCTGCGACTTCTCGAGAACGTCCTCACCGTGGGCGAGGATCCCAAGAACCTGGTGGTCTATGCCGCGCTCGGCAAGGCGGCACGCGACTGGAAATCCCACGATGCCATCGTCGCGGCGCTCAAGCGCATGGAGGAGGGACAGACTCTCATCGTGCAGTCCGGGCGTCCGATCGCGCTCATGCGCACGCACCGGCAGGCCCCCCTCGTGCTCATGGCCAACTGCAATCTGGTCGGCCGCTGGGCGCGCGAGGAGGTGTTCTACGAGCTCGAGCGCCGCGGGCTCACGTGCTGGGGCGGGCTCACGGCCGGCTGCTGGCAGTACATCGGTGCGCAGGGCGTCATTCAGGGCACGTACGAGATCTTCGCGCGTGCCGCCGAGCGACTGGGCAGCGCGGATCTCGCCGGGCGCTTCGTGCTCACCTCGGGGCTCGGCGGTATGGGCGGTGCGCAGCCCCTTGCGGGTCGTCTGGCCGGCGCGGCCACCTTGGTGGTGGAGGTCGATCCGGCCCGCATCCGCAAACGTCTGCAGGGCGGCTATGTCGAGGTGGAAGCTCAGTCGCTCGATGAGGCGCTCGGTTACATCGAGCGCTGGCGCACTGAGCGCCGCGCGGCAAGCGTCGCCTTGTGCGCCAACGCGGCGGCGGTGTACCCCGAGCTCGTCGCACGCGGTGTCACGCCCGATGTGGTGACGGATCAGACGAGCGCCCACGATCTTGTGTACGGCTATCTGCCGCTTGGCTACGCGCCGGGACTTTCGCGCGCGCAGCGGGCCGCGGCCGCCGAGCAGCTGATACCGGCTGCCCTCACCTCGATCGCGCAGCATGTGCGCGCCATGCTCGAATTCCTGGCACGCGGCGCGATCGTCTTCGACAACGGCAATCTGATCCGCTCGCAGGCGCAGCGCGCGGGAGTCACGCAGGCCTTCGACATTCCGGTATTCACCGAGGCCTTCTTGCGGCCGCTCTTCTGTCGCGGGATCGGGCCCTTCCGCTGGATCGCGCTCTCGGGCAACGAAGCCGACATCCGCCGCATCGATGAGCACGTGCTCGCCACCTACGCCCACAATCGCAGCGTGAGCAACTGGATACGCCTCGCCTCCAAATCGGTGCCCTTCGAGGGACTGCCGGCACGCATTGCGTGGCTGGGTCACGGTGAGCGGACGAAGCTCGCGCTCGAAGTCAACGAGATGGTCGCGCGCGGCGCACTCGCAGGTCCTATGGCCTTCACCCGCGATCACCTCGATGCCGCCTCGATGGCGCACCCGAACATCATGACCGAGCACATGAAGGACGGCAGCGATGCGATCGCCGACTGGCCGCTGTTGAATGCGCTCCTCAACTGCGCCTCGCGTGCGGATCTCGTCGCCATCCACTCGGGCGGTGGCGGCTATGCCGGCTATATGACGAGCGCCGGCGTCACGCTCATCGCGGATGGCACGCCCGAGGCCACCGAGCGGCTGCGCACGACACTCGACAACGATACCGGCCTGGGCGTGTTGCGCTACGCGGATGCCGGCTATGACGAGGCGCTCGATGAAGTCGCGCACGCGCATTTGCCGCGGATCGAGCTGTGAATCGAGATCGCATCCTCGGTGCAGCGCATGAGCTCGCGGAGCTTGCCGCGCCGGTACCGGAGGTTCAGCCGACATCGCATGCGGTCGCAAGTGGGGCGCGCGCGATCCTCGCCGCCTCCATCGGCAACGCGCTCGAGTGGTACGACTTCTCGGTCTACGCGCTCTTTGCGATCTTCATCGCGCGCAGCGTGTTCGCAGGCGGGGATGCCGTCGCGGCGCTGATCAGCGCCTTCATCGTCTTCGGCGTGGGCTTCATCGCGCGGCCGCTCGGGGCCGTGCTGCTGGGCGCGTATGCCGACCGTGCGGGCCGGCGCGCGGCGTTGACCCTCACGTTGATGATCATGGCTGCCGGGACATTGTGCATCGCCGTGGCACCACCGTACACCGCGATCGGCATCGGCGCGCCGCTGCTCGTGCTGTGCGGTCGCCTGCTGCAGGGGCTGTCCGCCGGAGGTGAGATCGGCGGCGCGGTCGCCTTCCTGGTCGAGCATGCGCCGCCCGAGCGCCGCGGGCGGCACGCCGCGTGGCTGCAGGCGAGCATGGCGGTGTCGAACATTCTGGGCGCCACGGTCGCCACCACGCTTTCTCTCATCCTCACTCAGGAGCAGCTCGGCGCCTGGGGCTGGCGCGTGCCCTTCATTCTCGGCTTCTCCATCGCCCCGGTCGGACTGTGGTTGCGTAGAAGTTTACCGGAGACTCCGGACTTCGAAGTCGCGCAGCGCGAGCAGGCGCGCACCGATCAGCGGCGTAATCTGCTCGGTCCCCTCGCCGAGCTCTTCGCGACGCGGCTGCGTGATCTCGTCGTGGCCTGCGGCATCAGCGTCGTCTGGGTGATCGCCGTCTACACCCTCGTCATCTATCTGCCGACTTACGTGCAGCGCAAGCTGGGGTTCTCACCCTCGCAGGCCTTCACGGCCTCCGTGGTCGGCAACATCGCCATGGCGATCGGCTGCATTCTCGCCGGGCGGGTCTCGGATCGCATCGGCCGCGTGCGTGCGGTGCGCATCAGCACCGTGCTCATCGTGGTGAGCACCTGGCCGGTGCTCGCCTGGATCGCCTCCGCGCGCACGCTCACCTCGCTCTTCGTCGGTCAGACGGTATTCTGCCTGGTCGTGTCCGCATTCGCGGGCAGCGTGCCGGCGGTGATGGCAGCGATTTTCCCCGCTCGGCTGCGCTCCACGGGAGTCGCGGTCAGCTACAACTTCATCGCTACGGTGTTTGGAGGATTTACGCCCGCCGCACTCACCTTTCTCACCGAGCGTAAGCAGATCACGCTCGCCCCCGCGTTCTACGTGATTGCTTCCGCGCTCGTATCTCTCTGGGCGCTGAGCGGCGTGCGCGACGAGGCGAGCTCATGAGTCGCCGACTCTGGCGTCGTGCAGGCTTTGCACTGAGCGTGTGCGTACCGCTGCTCGCGCACGCAGCCGCGGCTGACGAGCCGCTCGCACTTTCTGGCCAGCCGCTTACCACGGCGCAAATCCTCGATGTCGCGCGCGATGGGCGCAAGGTCGAAATCACGGCCGCAGCCCGCGCACGCGTGGCGGCTGCCTTCCAGATTGTGCTCGCGGCGGCCCGCGCCCGGCAGCCGGTCTATGGCTTGACGACCGGCGTCGGCTGGAACAAGGACAAGAAAGTGCTCGGGCCGACCAAGGAGGGCGGGGTCGCCTCGAGTGCGGAACCGCCCCCGCTCGATCCGGAGCTGCTCGCCGCTTCGCATCGCTTCAATATCGGCACGCTGCGCGCCCATGCGGCGGGTATCGGCGCCGCACTGCCCGATGAGGTGGTGCGTGCCGCGATGCTGCTGCGTCTCAACCTGCTGCTCACGGGGGATGGGGGCGTTCAGCCCGCGCTCGTCGAGCAATACGCGGCATTTCTCAACGCCGGCATCACACCCGTCGTGCCGGGCGTCGGCAGCGTCGGCGAGGCGGACATTGCCCTGACCTCGCACATCGGGCTCGCCCTCGCCGGCGAGTGGCGCGTGCGCCGCGGCGGGATGGTCATGCCGGCGGCGCAGGCACTGCAGGCGACGGGTCTGCATCCCGTCGAGCTCGTCGGCAAGGATTTCCTCTCCATCATCGGCGACAACACGCTGACGGCCGCGGATGCGCTCTTCAGCGTGCAGGCACTGCGCAGCTGGCTCGATCACGAGATCACGGTCTTCGCACTCTCGCTCGAGGGACTCAACGGCAACGTCGCACCGTTTCTGGATGTGGTGGTCGCCGCCCACCCGCAGCCGGGCTTCGCGGTGGTGGCGCGCCGCCTGCGAGCCACGCTTCAGGGCAGCGATCTGTGGAAGCCTTCCGAAGGTCGGGCGCTGCAGGATCCACTGTCGTTCCGCACCATGCCCATCGTGCTCGGCAATGTGTGGGAGGCGCTCAATGCCGCGGAGAGCGAGGTCCTCTTCACGGCTTCGCACAGCGGCGACAATCCGGTGGTGCTGACCGACGCAGGCACGCTCGCGAGCGAGGGCGAGCAGGCGCAGCGTTATCTCGTACCCGGGGTCGCCAAGGCGGCCATCGTTCCGACCGCGAATTTCGAGGATCTGCCGATGGTCGCAGCGCTCGAGCGGCTGTCCCTCGCACTGGGACACGCCTCCGAGTCGATCACCGCATCCGTGCTGCGCTTCGAGAATCCCGCGTTGACCGGACTACCGCGCTTTCTCACCGCGCCGGGCAATCCGGGACATGGTTTCGGTGTGGTGCAGAAGACGGTGGCGGCGCTCAACTTCGACATCCGCACGCTCGCAACGCCCGTCTCGCTCGAGAGCGCGACGCTTGCGGGCAATATCGAGGACATCACCAACAGCGGCCCGCTGACGGCGCACCGGCTCGGCGACATGGTGGATGATCTCTATCAGCTCGCCTCGGTGCAGCTGCTGCACGCCGCACAGGCCGTGGACATGCGTCCGGGATTTCATCTGGGCGCAGGCACCCGCACTCTGCTGTCGGGCTATCGCGCGCAGGTGCCCTTCGCGGCCCAGGATCGCATCCTGAGCGATGACATCCAGGCGGGCGTGAGATACCTGCGCGGCTTACCGCCCGCCGAGCCTTCGGATGGATCCTCAGCACACGGAGCGCCCCATGAGTGACTTCGATCTGGTGCTCGGCGGAACGGTCGTCCTTCCCAGTCAGGTCATCGCGCCCGGCTACGTGGCCGTGAGCGGCGGACGCATTGCGCGCGTCGGCGCGGGCGAGGTGCCCGCAGCGCGCGAGCGTCACGTGCTCGGCAGCGATGCGCTCATCCTGCCCGGGGCGATCGACGGCCAGACGCATTGCCGCAGCACGAAGGGAGTGGAAGATTTCGACAGCGCGACACGCGCGGCGGCCGCCGGCGGCGTCACGACCATCGTCGACATGCCCTACGATCAGGGGCGTCTGATCTGCACGGCCGAGCGCTTCGCTCTCAAGGTGCGCGAGGCGCAGCAGCTCGCGCACGTCGATCTCGCTCTTTATGCCACCGCGCATCCGAACGATGGCGCGCGGCACGTCGATGCACTGGTGGAGGCAGGCGCCAGCGCATTCAAATTCTCCACCTTCGGCACCGACCCGGAGCGTTTCCCGCGCATTCCGCCGCAGATGCTGCACGAGTGTTTCGCGCGCATCGCGCGTCACGGGCTCATGGCGGGCGTGCACAACGAGAACGAAGAGGTCATTCGGGCCTGCGAAGCGCGGGTGCGCGCAGAGGGCGTGCGCGGGCCGCGCGCGCACGGAATCTCGCGGCCCATCTACAGCGAGACACTCGCGATCACGGAGATCTACGAGATCGGGGCGGCCACCGGCTGCCGCTCGCATGTCGTGCATTGCTCGACCGGCCGCGGCTACGAGCTCTGTGCGGCCTACCGGGCACTCGGCCATCGCGCCACGATCGAGGCGTGCCTGCATTATCTGATCCTCACGGAGGAGGACCTGGAACGGATCGGTGGCCTTGGCAAAGTCAATCCGCCGATCCGCCCGGCGGTAGAGCGCGAGCGGCTCTGGGCCCACCTTGCAGCTGGCAACATCACGATCGTATCGACCGATCACGTGAGTTGGCCGCTCGAGCGCAAGTCCAATCCCGACATGCTCGCCAACGCCTCCGGAGTACCGGGGCTCGAGGTGCTCTATCCGCTGCTCGTCAAGGAGTGCCTCGCACGCGGACTTTCTCTGTCGTGGGCAGCGCGCGTGCTGGCCCACAATCCCGCCTCGCTCTTCTGCCTGGACCATTGCAAGGGCGCGCTCGCCGCCGGCATGGATGCCGATATCACGGTGCTGGTCCCGGGTCCGCGTGCCTACGATCCGCAGGCGAGCGGCTTCAACGCGGTCAGCTGGAGTCCGTACACCGGCATCCAGATTCCGCATCGAGTGCAGGCGACTTATCTGCGTGGCGAGCTGATCTTCGATGGCACGAAGGTGCGCGGCGTGCCGGGCACGGGACGGTTCCTGCGTCCGCAACGACTCGCCGAGCCCCGCTCCGGGGCTGCGCGTTGACGCCGACGGCCGTCAACGAGAGCCGCTGCTGGAGCTGGCTGATGCAGCTTGCGGAGCGGACCGAGCCCGAGCGGCCCTGGACTCGCCGGGCGTTCACCCCGCTACATGCCGAGGGGCGCAAGTGGCTCGCGGCGCGCATGCATGAGCTCGGGCTCGCCAGCACGATCGATGCGGCGGGCAACCTCATCGGGCGCCGTGCGGGGGCGGCGGACTCACGCAGCATCATGATCGGTTCGCACAGCGACACCGTCGCCGGCGGCGGGCGCTTCGATGGCATCGCGGGTGTCATCGCGGGGCTCGAGGTGGCCGCGGCGCTGCGCGATGCAGGCATCACTTTGCGCCATGACCTCGAGATCGTCGATTTTCTCGCCGAGGAGCCCAACGACTTCGGGCTCTCGTGCATCGGCAGCCGCGGCATGGCCGGCGCACTCGATGCGTCGATGCTCGAGCGCACGAACCCGCAGGGCGTTCCTCTGCGTGCGGGCCTGGCGAGCGTCGGCGCCCATCCACCGCACATCACGCCGCCGCGCGGCAACATCGCCGCATTCTTCGAGCTGCACATCGAGCAAGGTCCCGTGCTCGAGGATGAAGGGCGCGCCATCGGTATCGTCACGCACATCGTGGGCATTCGCCGACTGGCACTCACGTTTCACGGCCAGGCCGCGCACGCGGGAACCACGCCCCTGCCGCTGCGGCAGGACGCCCTACTCGCAGCTGCCCGCTTCATCACCGCACTGCGGGAGATGCTGCAAGCCAAGCGCGAGCCGACGCCCTTCGTCATCGCGACGGTGGGTGAGCTGCGCATCGCCCCCAATGCGGCGAACGTCATTCCCGGACAGGCGCAGCTCACCGTCGATCTGCGCAGCGACTCGCTGGCTGCGCTCGCTGCCTGGAGCGAGCGCGTGCATGCGCTGGCACTCGATGCCGCCGACGCCGCGCGCGTGAAACTGAGCGAGTTCCGTGTGCTCTCGAGCAGCGAGCCGGCCGCCTGTGCGCCGCCGCTCTCGGAGTGCCTGCGCAGCGCAGCGAGCGCGCTCGGACTCACGCAGCGCGACATCGTGAGCGGTGCGGGCCACGATGCCGCGTTCATCGCGCGGGTGGCACCCGCGGCGATGCTCTTCGTGCCGAGCCGCGCGGGCTTGAGTCACAGCGCCGAGGAGTGGACCGAGCCGCGCGAGCTCGCACAGGGAGTTGCGACGTTATTGCACGCGGTGCGCCTGTTCGACGGCGAGCATCCGCCAACGAGGGCGGGAGGTAAGTCTTGAGACGTGTGCTGACGGCGGCGGATGTGGAGTGCGCGGTGCGGGGCGGCTCGGTACTCGCATGCGGCGGGGGTGGCTGGCCCGAGCACGGTCGCGAGCTCGGTCATCTCGCCGTGACGATCGGTCGGCCGGAGCTCGTGACGCTCGAGGAGATCGAGGAGACCGCCTGGATTGCCACGGCGGCCGCGATCGGCGCACCGGCGGGGCTGACGGAGTGGCAGATGCTCGGCATCGACTACGTGACCGCCGTGCGCCTGCTGCAACAGGCGCTCGGTGCCCCCCTCTACGGCCTCATGATCGGTCAGAACGGCATGTCGAGCACCGTCAACGCGTGGCTGCCGGCGGCCGTGCTGGGGCTCAAAGTCGTCGATGCCGTGGGCGACGTGCGCGCACATCCCACCGGCGATATGGGCTCGATCGGGCTCACCAGCCGTCCCGAGCCCACCATTCAAACGGTCGCCGGTGGCAACCGTCAGCGCAACGCCTATCTCGAAGCGACCTTTCGCGGTGCGAGCGCCAAGGTGTCGCCGCTACTGCGCGCCGCTGCGGACGCCTCCGGCGGCTTCATCGCCAGCTGCCGCAATCCGGTTGCCGCAAGCTATGTGCGCCAGCACGCCGCACTCGGGGGCATCAGTCTCGCGCTCGCACTCGGCCGGGCCATCCTCGAAGCCGAGCCACGCGGCGCCACGGCCACGCTCGATGCGATCTGCGCGCATCTCAATGGCGAGCTCATCCTCTCGGGCCGGGTGCGCGACAAGACGCTGCAGTACACGAGCGCGGCATTCGACGTGGGACAGATCCACATCGACGCCGGAGCGCAGCAGGCCGTCATTCATGTCATGAACGAGTACATGGCGGTCGATGGCGCCTCCGGCCGCCTCGCTACCTATCCCGATGTGATCACGACGCTCTCGAGCGCGGGCGTGCCGGTGAGCGCGGGGCGTCTGGAAGTGGGCGCGGAGGTGCACGTGCTGCGCGTGGCCAAGCGGCATCTGCCGCTTTCCTCGAGCATCACCGATCCGTCGGTCTATCCGATCGTCGAGCAGACGCTCGGCATCAGCGTGGCGAGCTACGCACTCTCCACCCCCTGATTACCCGGCAATTTGCGCGCTGCTACTCGAGGCGTTTGAAGCGCGTCACCGAGATGTAGGTCTTGCCATCCACCGGACTCGTCATGGGCGGCGTGGTCACGGTTAGGATGTCGTGACTGAGCTCGAGAGTGCGCTCCTTCACCGTACCCACCCAGTCGGGATGCCAGGCGGTCTCAATGTGAATCGTGAGCTGGTTCCCCTGGACCGTGAACGTTCCGGTGTAGGCGAACATGCTGTCGAGCCACTGCGCCCGCAACTCGCTGCGGCTCGATGCATTCGATGCCGCTGCGGCCCGCTCGCGTCCGGCGACCAGCAGGCTCATATGTCCGCCCGCGCTATAGATGGCAAGGCCCCGGGCATCGGCCCCGAAAGGCTGAGTGGTCGTACCCGTGCTGGGATCGGTCGCCGTGTAGCTGACGAGCTGCCAAACACCGACCGGGTTCACGCCAGGCCCTGCGCTGCAGGGCGCCAATGCGCAGCACAAAGCGAGCAGCGCCGTGGCGAGGAGGTAACGAGGATGGGTCTTCATGAGTATGATCGTGCCTCAACGGCTTGCGAAGAATCCACCCCTTAGAGCCGCTCTCTTGCTTTTCTCATGATCGAGTATGACTTCGTCATCGTGGGTGCCGGCACCGCGGGCTGCGTGCTCGCGAACCGCCTGAGTGCGAACGGCGGGAACACAGTGGTGGTGCTGGAAGCCGGCGGCTCCGAGCGCAGCGTCTGGATCACGGTGCCGATCGGCTACGGGCGCACTTTCACCAATCCGCGCTTCAACTGGATGTACCAGGCGGAGCCGGATCCGACGCTGGATGGGCGCGCTCAGTTCTGGCCGCGCGGCAAGGTGCTGGGCGGCTCGAGCTCCATCAACGCCATGGTTTACGTGCGTGGGCAGCCCGGCGACTTCGACGATTGGTGCGCCGCGGGCAATCCCGGCTGGGCGTACCGCGACGTTCTGCCCTACTTCCGCAAGCTCGAGGACCACGTGCTCGGAGCCTCGGAGTTTCACGGCGCGGGCGGCCCCATCCAGGTGAGCGACGTATCCGCGCAGGTGCACCCGCTTTGCGAGAGGTTCCTCCGCTCCTGCGTCGAGCTCGGCATTCCGCGGAACCCGGATTTCAACGGCGCCCGCTTCGAAGGGGCGGGCCTGTGGCACGTGAGTATCCACGAGGGCCGCCGGGTATCGGCCGCGAGTGCCTATCTGCGCCCTGCAATGCGCCGCGGCAACCTCGAAGTGAAGACGAACACCCTCGTCACGCGCGTTCTGTTTGACGGCACACGCGCGCGCGGCGTCGAGTTCGCGACCGGCGACGCGCGACACGTGGTGCGGGCACGACGCGAGGTGATCTTGTCGGCGGGCGCCATCAATTCGCCGCAGCTGCTCGAGCTCTCCGGCGTGGGAGATGCTCAGCTGCTGCGCACGCACGGCATTGCCGTGGTGCGCGATGCGCCGAGCGTGGGGCGCGGCCTGCAGGATCATGTGTGCGTCTCGTATTTCTACAAGTCGAAGGTGCGCACGCTCAACGATGAGCTCTACCCGCTCACCGGCAAGATCAAGGCGGCGCTGCGCTACGCGCTCACCCGCAAGGGACCGCTCTCGATGAGCGTCAACCAGGCGGGCGCATTCCTGCGCGGCCGCCCGGGCATCGCGCGCCCGAATCTGCACATCTATTTCAATCCGGCGAGCTATGCGAGCACCGTGGTCGAGAACGGCCGCCGCCTGCTCAATCCCGATCCCTACTCCGCTTATCTCATGTCCTTCAACAGCTGCCGGCCGACGAGCCGCGGCAGCGTGCACATCAAGTCTTCCGACCCGCGCGTGGCGCCGGCGATCGTGCCGAATGCGCTTGCGACCGATGCGGATATCGCTGAAGTCTATGAAGGCGCGCGCATGGTGCGCAGCATTGCCGCAGCTCAGCCCCTGCAGGAAATCACCGCAGCCGAGTTACAGCCCGGCGCCGAGGTGCTCACGGACGAGGGTGTGCTCGCGGACTTTCGGCGGCGCGGCGGCTCGGTGTTTCATTCCTGCAGCACATGCGCGATGGGCTCGGACCCGCAGCGCGCCGTGGTCGATCCAGAGCTCAAGGTGCACGGACTTGCCGGTCTGCGCGTCGTGGATACCTCCGTGTTTCCGAACGTCACCTCGGGCAACACCAACACTCCGACCCTCATGGTGGCGGAGAAAGCCGCGGACCTGATTCTGCAGGGAATTTAGGCAGCTGCTCTGCCATCAACGAAGGGGATGATGCTTCCCACAAGGCGATTCATGAAGTTCATCCTCACTCTAGACTCTGCTGGCCGTGTGGGGATACCCAAGCCTATGCGTGATCAGTTGCGCTTGGAAGCGGGTGACACGCTCGCGCTCGAGACGGATGGAGAACGCATGGTGTTGAAGCCGGTGCGCTCGACCGCCGCGATGTCCCGGGAGCATGGCATCTGGGTGTTTCGCAGCGCACGCGCGGTGGCGGCCACAAAGACGCACCGGGCGCTCGAACGTGTACGCTCCGCGCGCCGGCGGCGCGGGCGCAATGAGTGAGGTTGACCTATCTCAAATCGGCCGGTCGGCCATCTCCAGATGCAGCCGATCGCCCGGGTAGGGATGCTTCCTGATGAGCTCCTCGTTGAGCTCGATACCGAGCCCGGGCTCGGTGGGCGGAAGGATGTAGCCGTCCTGCCAGCGGATCGGCTTGCGCAGAATGTCCGCGTGAAAGCCCTGCCAGCGCTCGATGCCTTCCTGAATGAGAAAGTTGGGGCTGCAGGTGGCCAGCTGGATGGCGGCCGCACCGACGATCGGCCCGCAGTAGACGTGCGGTGCGATCTGCACGTGATGCACTTCGGCCATGGCGGCGATCTTCTTGGCTTCGAGAATGCCCCCGACGCGCCCGAGGTTCATCTGCAGAATGGCGGCCGAGCCCGCGGCCAGCAGGCGCGCAAAGTCGTACTTCGTCGCCAGCCGCTCACCCGTCGCAATCGGGATACGGGTGGCGCGGGCCACCTTGGCCATCTCCTCCGGTGCATCAGGGGGAATTGGTTCCTCGAACCAGAGCGGATCGTAAGGCTCGAGACGCCGCGCCAGGCGGATGGCTCCGGCCGCGGTCATCTGGCCGTGAGTGCCGAAGAGCAAGTCGGCCTGCGTGCCGACTGCTTCACGCAGCCGCCCTACGAAGCGCTCACTGAGCTCGAGCGCCTCGAGTGACAGCTGCCGCCCGTCGAAGGCGGAGTACGGCCCCGCCGGATCGAATTTGATCGCCGTGAAGCCCTGCTTCACCAGCTCGACGGCGCGCTCTGCCGAGAGATCGGGATCCTGATAGACGTCCGTGCGATCGCCGGGCCGCGCGTAGATGTACGTGTAGGAGCGCAAGCGCTCGTGCACCCGTCCACCGAGCAAGTTGTAGATGGGCTGGCCTGCCTCCTTGCCGACGATGTCCCAGCAGGCCATCTCGAGCGCGCTCAGCACGCCGCAGAGTGTCAGGTCCGGATGTTGAGTGAAGCCCGCGGAGTACACGCGCCGCCAGATGCGCTCGATGTTGTGCGGATCCTCACCGTGGAGATAGCGCGCGAAGACATCCTCGATCATCCGCGCCACCAGATGTGGCTCGAAGGGCAGGCAATAGGCCTCGCCCACGCCGCTCACGTTGCCATCGGTGGTGAGCTTGACGAAGACGAAGTAGCGGCCGCCATTGTGCGGCGGCGGATTGCCGACCACGAAGGTCTTGACGTCCGCGAGCCTCACTTAGACGGGAATTCCCGTCGCGCGCTCTTGATCGGCGCACAGGCGTCGCAACGACCAGAAGTAATGTCCGGTCGCCCAGAAACCGGTGGGCGCCAAGCACAGAATGGCCAGGCGCAGCGATTCGGCGGTGCCGCCGGTACCGGGCGGCGCGAAGTAGGTGCTCAGCATACCGCCGACCTGCGGCGCGATGACGAGGTTGCAAACGTTCGCGGCGAAGAGCGTTGCCGCGCAGAACATCGCGCGCATCCGCGGTTGGGCGAGGTTATTCAAGATGCCAAAGCACGGGCCGATGTAGAAATAGATGGAGGGGACGAAGATCCAGAGCAGCCCCTTCGCAACGCTGAGCGAATGCGTCCAGTAGATGCCGATGGATGCGACCGTCGCGGCACCGATCCAGAAACCGAGCAGCTTGACGATGCGGCACGGATGGGTCATGTGCGAGCGTCCGATCAGCCATCCGGTGAACACCGTGGCCGCCACGCCGCCGTACAGATTCATCGGCCCGAGAATCTGGCCGCTCTGACCGGGTGTGAGGTGATAGGTACGCTGCAGGAACGCCGGCGTCCAGTACATGAGTCCCCAGCCCCAGAGCGCCGTCAGAGCGCTGCCGATCATCACATGCACGGCGGAGCGCTGCTGCCAGAGAAAGCGCATCGTCTCCTTGAAGGGCGGCGTCGCGTCTTCGAGTCGGTGATCGAGCTGGCCGCGGCGCGGCTCACGCACGGTGAGAAAGACGAGCATGCCGGCGAGGACGCCGGGGATGCCCAGCACCAGAAAGACTTCGCGCCAACCGTAGCGATCGGCAATGATTCCGGCGAACTCCGAGGCGATCCACGCCCCGAGCGGTGCGCCGAGCGAGAAGATCGTGAGCGCCATCGGCCGACGAGCGACAGGGAAATAATCCGACAGTATCGAGTTGGCGCCGGGCGTGCCGCCCGCCTCACCGACTCCCACGCCGACCCGCGCGAGCGCGAACTGCAGTTGCGAGCGCGCGAGCCCCGTGAAGGTCGTCATCACCGACCACAGAACCATTGAGATCGCGATGATGTTGCGGCGGCTGTAACGGTCGATCAGCGAGGAGAGCGGAAAGCCGAGCACCACGTAAAAGAGCGCCAGCATCACGCCGGTGACGAAGGCGATGCCTGCATCCGACAGATGCAGATCCTGTCGAATCGGATCGAGAACCTGCGAGGTGACGTACCGGTCGGCGATGCTGAGGGTATAGACGAGGCACATCATGATCAGGACGTACCAGCGCAGCAGCGCTGGCGCGCTGCTGCGCGTATCCTCGAGCCGTAGCGGTGCCGCGTTCGCCATTGCGAGGCATCATAACTGATTCACCTTCAGCGCATGGCCCGTATCATTGGGCCGCGGCGGGCGCAGGTCCGATCAGCGATGGGAGAAAACAATGCCTCTCAGGCAGCTTAGTTTGTGTGGGATTGGGTTGCTCGCCGCGAGCATATGCGGGCTCACACTCGGGGCGGCGACTGACGAGTCGCTTCCCAGCCGTCCAGGAGTCGACGCGCCCGAGCTGGCGTTGCTGGGCCCGAACGCCGTTGGCTACCGCACGATCGAGCTGAGCCAGCCCGACCAGCTCGATGTTTTGAGATACGACGCGGCCCAGCGGACATTTCCGCACGTCACGCGCACGCTCACCGTGGATTTGTGGTACCCGGCACGCGCGGGCCACGAGACGCGGCCGATGCTCTATGAAGGTGCCCTGCCGAGTGAGCCGGACATGCCAGACGCGCATTTCACCGTGAGCGGTCTAGCCACCCGCGATGCGCCTCCCGCGCCGGGCGCGGACCGAGGACTCGTGATCGTCTCGCACGGCTACAGCAACGTAACCGCGGCGCTGACATGGCTCACCGAGAATCTGGCCTCCAAAGGCTACGTCGTTGCAGCCATCCGTCACGGGGATCCGCCCCTTACCGATCGCGCCAAGACGAGCGAGCCCACCATGCGACGGCCGCTCGATATTGCATTCGTGGCGCGTGAGCTGCAGCGCCGCGCGCGTGCGGGTGAGCCGCTGCTGGCAGGCGCCGCTGCGGATCGCATCGCGCTCATCGGCTACTCGATGGGAGGCTACGGCGTGCTGACGGCCGCGGGCGCATCGCTGTCCGCTGCCAGTTCGGCGGTCAGCTCGGTACCGGGCGGCGCGCTGAGCGCCTACGCGAGCGGACAGCCGCGCGCTGCCGAGCTCCTGGTGACGGGCGTGAAGGCGGTGGTCGCGATCTCTCCGTTCGGCGGAGCCGCGCGTCTCAATGTCTGGGGCGCCGCGGGGCTCGCGCAGCTGCGCGTCCCGCTCCTGCTCATCGTCGGCGACCACGATCAGTCGGTGGGCTATCGCGATGGCGTGCGCAATATCTTCGACCAGGCGATTCACGCACCGCGTTACCTGCTGGTCTACGAGAATGCCGGCCATTCGATCGGGCTCAACCCGGCGCCGATGGGGATGCGTCAACGGCTCTGGGACCTCGATTGGTTCGCCGACCCGGTCTGGCGCACTTCGCGCGTCAATGCGGTCAATCTGCATTTCATCACGGCGCTGCTCGACCGGTACGTGAACGGCGAGCCGGACCGTGCTGCCTATCTCGATAGCTCGGTCGTCGAAGGAAGCGCAGGAACCTGGCCCGCGGAGCTAACGCGCTACGATGCATACAGTCCGGGCGGCGCGGGACGAGTCTGGAAGGGATTCCAGAAACGACACGTCGCAGGCTTGCAGCTCTATCACGCTGCACCCGCGCCGTGAGATGCCCGACGCGGTGGTGCGACGCATCTCAGTGCTATTCCCGATGACCTCTAAGGTCTTTCACCGATGGGCGCACTCCGCAGCTCTAGGTAGGGTGCGCGCGGTTCCGTTTGGGGTTTCGAAGAGGGAAAAGGATGCTCATTCTGACCCGCCGCATAGGGGAATCGGTGATGATCGGTGATCAGGTCACCGTCACCGTGCTCGGAGTAAAAGGCAACCAGGTTCGCGTCGGCATCAACGCTCCCAAGCATGTTGCCGTGCACCGCGAGGAGATCTACGCACGCATCCTGGCCGAGCGTGCAGCGCTTGAGGCGACGCCGGAGAGCGAGACCACGCCCGAGAGCTGAGCTGCACATGCCGCGCGCTCGCACCCGCAGGCTTGCGAAAGCCGCTTGTCGGAGGATGTACCCGGGACGGAATCCGGGAATCAGGTGGTGGAGCTCCGATGCCGGCCACAGGTGCGCTGCGGGGCACGCGCGGTTTGATCGCTGCTTCGATCGCCGCCTCCGCTTGCATCCCGCACGCTGACGCTTCCTTCACGGCTGACCAGGCTGCCGCAGGCAACACGCCCTCGAGCGAGAGCCGTCAGCTTCATCGACCGTAACGATCGAGGCGCGACGGCACCTCGAGGAGCCGGTGAGCCACTTCGTCTCTTCGGTCGTCGTCCACTACGTGTACGATTCCCTGGTGCGCTGGAACACGCCGAAGCAGGCGAGCGGATTGAAGTGCGCACAGTTGGTGGGTGCTGAGGGACTCGAACCCCCGACATCCGCCGTGTAAAGGCGACGCTCTACCAGCTGAGCTAAGCACCCGCCGCGCAATCCTCGCCGCGGTGGGCAATCTAACAGCGACGCGGCGGCTATACCAGCCAGCTGGCCGCGCTGATCGAGCCGCCGATGGCCGCGGCGGCACCGCCGAGCGCCGGGAAGAATCGTCGCTTGGAGAGAAAGTACAGCGAGGACAGCACCAGCCCCAGCTGCAGGAAGCCCTGCCCGACGTCAAGGCGCAGCGCCCGATGCTCCTCGCGTTCGCTCGCGTCCTCGCGGCTCTGCGCATCGCGCTGAATGTCCCGTGCCTCCCGCTCGTAGCGGTCGCGATCGTTGGCGTAACGCTCCTCGAGCTGACGCGCCTTCTCGGGGTTGTTCGCCGCGAGAGTGCCGGCCAGACCCGAGCCAACATCGAGCAGGTGCTCGCGAATTTTCTTGGCCTCGTAGAAGGCCCATTGGTCGTTCGCTTCCGTGCGATGGATGACGGAGGCGGTATGCGCGCGATGCGAGGCAATGGTCGCCACGGCGAGCACAATGCCGATCATCGCAACCATGACGCTCACGAGCCGGCCGAAATCATCCGTGCCATGTTCGCGCGGAACAGGCACCTCGACTGCCGCTTCCATCCCTGCGCTCTCTTCGCTCTTGAGCCGCACTGCCCCGCCCTGCGGCGTGAGCCGCAGGGCGGAACGATACTTGAGAAGTGACGGCAGACCCCTCAATGCGCCGGGACGGGCTTCAGAGTTCGCCGGCCGTTGCGGCGCGCACGTTTGGCTTCCACGGCGGCTGCGGCGGCAGCGGCCGGTGAAGCTGCGGCTTGCGCCGCGGCATCAGCGGGCACGTGCGTCGGCTGGTGCACGAGGGCGAGCTGCAGAACCTCGTCGATCCATTTCACGGGCTTGATGTCGAGGCGTCCCTTGATGTTGTCGGGAATCTCCGCGAGATCCTTGACGTTCTCATCCGGGATGAGCACGGTCTTGATACCGCCGCGGTGTGCAGCGAGCAGCTTCTCCTTCAGGCCGCCGATCGGCAGCACCTCGCCGCGCAAGGTGATCTCACCCGTCATCGCCACGTCGGAGCGCACCGGGATCTTCGTGAGCGCCGAAACCAGCGCCGTGCACATGCCGATGCCCGCGCTCGGTCCGTCCTTGGGCGTCGCACCTTCAGGCATGTGCAAGTGCATGTCGTGCTTCTGGTAGAACTCCGGCTCGAGCCCAAGCACTTGTGCACGGCTGCGCACCACGGTCATCGCCGCCTGGATGGACTCCTGCATCACCTCGCCGAGCTGGCCGGTGTGCAGCAGCTTGCCCTTGCCGGGCACGATCGCAGCTTCGATGGTGAGCAACTCACCACCCACTTCGGTCCACGCAAGGCCGGTCACCTGACCGATACGGTTGAGATCCTCGGCCTTGCCGTAGCGGAAGCGCCGCACGCCCAGGAATTTGTCCAGATTGCGCGGCGTCACCGTCACGCACTTCTGCTCCTTCTTGTGCAGCAGCATCTGCTTGACGGCCTTGCGGCTGATCTTGGCAATCTCGCGCTCGAGGTTGCGCACGCCGGCCTCGCGCGTGTAGTAGCGCACGATATCAAGCAGGGCGCCGTCCGAGAGCTTGAGCTCATCCGCCTTCAGGCCGTTCGCCTTCATCTGCTTCGGCACCAGATAGCGGCGGCCGATATTGAGCTTCTCGTCCTCCGTGTATCCAGGCAGCCGGATCACCTCCATGCGATCGAGCAGCGGGGAGGGAATGTTCAGGCTGTTCGCGGTGCACACGAACATGACCTCGGAGAGATCGAGATCGACCTCGAGATAGTGGTCGTTGAAAGTCGAGTTCTGCTCCGGGTCGAGCACTTCGAGCAGCGCCGACGAGGGATCGCCGCGGAAGTCCATGGACATCTTGTCCACTTCATCGAGCAGGAAGAGCGGATTGTGCACGGCCGCCTTCGCCATGTTCTGCACGATCTTGCCAGGCATGGAGCCGATGTAAGTGCGCCGGTGGCCGCGAATCTCGGCCTCATCACGCACGCCGCCGAGCGACATGCGCACGAACTTGCGGTTCGTCGAGCGGGCGATGCTCTGCCCGAGTGAGGTCTTGCCCACGCCCGGAGGTCCCACCAGACACAGAATGGGGCCTTTCAACTTGTCGACGCGCTGCTGCACGGCGAGGTACTCGACGATGCGCTCCTTGACCTTGTCCAGGCCGTAGTGATCCTCATCCAGGACATGTTCGGCACGAGTGATGTCCTTGATGACCTTGGTGCGCTTCTTCCACGGGACCTTGACCAGCCAGTCGATGTAGTTGCGCACCACCGTGGCTTCCGCGGACATGGGCGACATCATCTTGAGCTTGTTGAGCTCGTTGGTGGCCTTCTCGCGCGCCTCCTTGGGCATGCCCGCCTTCGCGATCTTCTGCTCGAGCTCGGAGATCTCGTTGCCGCCCTCGTCCATCTCCCCGAGCTCTTTCTGGATCGCCTTCATCTGCTCGTTGAGGTAGTACTCGCGCTGGCTCTTCTCCATCTGCGCCTTGACGCGGCCGCGAATGCGCTTCTCGATCTGCAGCACATCCATCTCGCCCTCGATGGCGACCAGGATGTGCTCGAGCCGCTTGCGTACGTCGAGGATCTCGAGGACCTTCTGCTTCTCGGCGAGCTTCAACGACATGTGCGCCGCGACCGTATCGGCGAGCCGGCCCGCGTGCTCGATGCCGGCGAGCGCCGTGAGCACCTCGGGTGGAACCTTCTTGTTGAGCTTCACATACTGCTCGAACTGCGAGATCACCGAGCGCCCGAGCACGTCCATCTCGCGCTCGTCGTATACCTCGGCGTCCGGCTGCAAGGTCACATCGGCGAAGTAATGCTCGCCGGTGTGCAGGCGATCGATACGCGCGCGATCGACGCCCTCGACCAGCACTTTGACCGTGCCGTCGGGCAGCTTCAGCAGCTGCAGGATGGTCGCAACCGTACCGATGCGGTACAGGTCGTCGACCTTGGGGTCGTCCACGTCGGCCTGCTTCTGAGCGATGAGCATGATGCGTTTGTCACCGCGCATCGCGACGTCGAGGGCTTGAATCGATTTCTCACGTCCGACGAACAGCGGAATCACCATGTGCGGATAGACGACCACATCGCGCAACGGCAGGACCGGCACGTTCTCGGCGGCAGTACTCTTCGGAGTAGTGGGAGCAGGATCGGACACGCTTACGTCCTCGTTGTCTCTATGGAATGACGCAGCCGGCGCCGCAGCTCTGAGGCGCCGCTTCCCCGGGGACCGCCCGAGGCAGATATGCGTAATAACACGGGAATTGGGGTCTCGCCACCCCGTTTCAACGCGCCGAAGCGGCACTGGTCCGCAGAACTTGACAAATTTCGGCGCGCCATCCGCCGCACGCTGTCGGCAGATGAGCTCTGAGAGGGGAGATTACTCAGCGTAACCCTAGTGAGTGGAGCCCGAGACGCGCCGCGGCTCGTCCTCGGAGCGGTAGACCACGTAGGGCTTGGAGTGACCGTCGATCACGGTCTCGTCGATGACCACCTTCTGCACGTTGCGCATCGAGGGTAGCTCGTACATGGTGTCGAGCAGCACGGTCTCGAGGATGGTTCGCAGGCCGCGCGCACCGGTCTTGCGCTGCATGGCGCGGTGCGCCACCGCCTTCAGTGCCTCGTCCCTGAACTCGAGCTCCGCGCCCTCCATCTCGAAGAGCCGCCGATACTGCTTGGTGAGCGCGTTCTTGGGCTCGGTCAGAATGGAGACCAGCGCACCCATGTCGAGCTCGTCGAGCGTGGCCACGACGGGCAAGCGGCCCACGAATTCGGGGATCAGTCCGTACTTGATCAGATCCTCGGGCTCCACATCGTGGAACAGATCGTTGCCGTGCGGTCGCGCATTGATCTCGCGCACGTCGGAGGTGAAGCCGATGCCGCTCTTCTGCGTGCGATTGAGGATGATCTTTTCCAGTCCGGCAAACGCGCCGCCGCAGATGAAGAGGATGTTCGTGGTGTCGACCTGCAGGAACTCTTGCTGCGGGTGCTTGCGGCCGCCTTGGGGCGGCACGGAGGCGACGGTGCCTTCGATCAGCTTGAGCAGTGCCTGCTGCACACCTTCGCCGGACACGTCACGCGTGATCGAGGGGTTGTCCGATTTGCGGGAGATCTTGTCGATCTCGTCGATGTAGACGATGCCGGTCTGTGCCTTCTCGACATCGTAGTCGCATTTCTGCAGCAGTTTCTGAATGATGTTCTCGACGTCCTCACCGACATAACCCGCTTCGGTGAGCGTCGTGGCATCGGCAATCGTGAACGGGACGTTGAGCAGCCGTGCGAGCGTCTCGGCGAGCAGGGTCTTGCCGCAACCGGTCGGACCAATGAGCAGGATATTGCTCTTGGCGATCTCGACGTCCTCTTTCGGACGTGCGGTGCCGCCGCTGCGGGTCTGCAGGCGCTTGTAGTGATTGTAGACCGCGACCGAGAGTACCTTCTTGGCGCGCTCCTGGCCGATCACGTATTCGTCGAGGACCTTCTTGATCTCGTGCGGCTTGGGAAGCTTGTCGCGCGCCCGCTCGGCACGATCCTCGAGCTCCTCGCGGATGATGTCGTTGCAGAGCTCGACGCACTCATCGCAAACGAAGACCGAGGGACCGGCGATGAGCTTGCGTACTTCGTGCTGACTCTTCCCGCAGAACGAGCAATAAAGAAGCTTGCCATCATCGTGACGGCCGCGGGAATCATCGCTCATCTAGGACCCTCGCCATGAACCGCTCGCCCCATGGGTGCGCTGCACAGGGACCAATTCCTTATAGCATGCAGCGCGCCTGACAGGCAAAGAGCCCCGGCACGGCGCGCTCGACCTGCGCGGCAAGGGCGGCCGGCGCGCGGCCCGGCCGAGCTTCGCGGGGCTCGATTGTTATCGGTTGGCAGTGCTCGGCAGCTCAACACGCTTCTCCAGGACCTTGTCTATCAGCCCGTACTCGAGGGCTTCCTTCCAGTCCATGAAGTTATCGCGGTCCGTATCCGTCTTAATCTTTTCGACATTGAGCCCGGTATGTTTAGCGAGAATCTTGTTAAGTCGGTCACGAACCTCGAGCATCTCGCGTGCGTGGATCTCCATATCCGCCGCCTGGCCCTGAAAACCGCCGAGCGGCTGGTGGATCATGATGCGCGCATGCGGCAAGCAGAAGCGCTTGCCCTTGGTGCCACCGGCGAGCAGGATCGCCCCCATGCTCGCAGCCTGACCCGTGCAGATCGTCTGCACGTCGGGCTTGATGAACTGCATGGTGTCGTAGATGGCGAGTCCGGATGTGACCACACCGCCCGGTGAGTTGATATACAGATGGATGTCCTTCTCGGGATTCTCCGACTCGAGGAACAGCATCTGGGCGATCACGATATTCGCCATGTAGTCGTCGATCGGTCCGACGACGAACACCAGACGGTCCTTCAAGAGCCGGGAGTAGATGTCATAAGCTCGCTCGCCGCGCGCGGTCTGCTCCACCACGATCGGCACGAGATTCAAGGCACGCTCGTTCATCGTTTCTCTCCAAATCCGGTCAACTCTGCGAAGCTCGAAGGCCGCTCGCTCAGCTGCGCCCTCGTCAGGATCAGATCGAGCACCTGATCCTCGAGCGCCGCGGACTCGAGCTGCCGCATGGCATCCGGACTCTGCTGATACGCGCGCCGCGCCTCCTCCGGATCCGGATAGCTCGACACGACTTCCTCGAGGCGCTCCTGCACGCGCGCGCGCTCGACCCGCACATTCTCGGCGCGCACGATCTCACCGATGATCATCCCGAGGGCGACCCGCCGGCGCGCCGGCTCGGCGAAGGCATCCCGCGAGGGCAGCTGGCTCAAATCACGCGCGCCCGTGCGCTGCGCGGTCTCCACTTGCATGCGCTGGATCGTGTCCTCGACCAGCGCGCGCGGCACCTCGAGAGGATTCTGCGTATATAGCGCATCGAGCACCTGCGCGCGCAAGCGACTGCGGACCACATTCTCCAGCTCGCGCTCCATGCTCTTGCGCACCTCGCTCCGCAGCGCGTCAATTCCACCTTCTTCGACACCGTAGGCGCGGCAGAATTCCTCATCCACCGCCGGCAGGCTCTGCTCTTCCACCTTCTTCAGGGTGACCTGGAATTCGGCGACCCGCCCGGCGAGCTCCTTCTTGGCATGGTTGACGGGATAGTTGACGTTGGCAGCGCGCTTATCTCCTGCCGTCGCGCCGATCACTGCCCGCTCGAGCTCGGAGAGCACGCGGCCGCCCCCGATCAGAAAGCTCACGTCACGACCGGTACTGCCCTCGAAAGGCTGCCCCTCGATGAGCCCTTCGTAATCCACCGTGACTCGATCGCCGTCCTGCGCCGGTCGTTGCACCTCGGCGAAATTGGGCCGCTGCCTGCGCATGCTCTCGATCATGGCGTCGATGTCGCTCTCCGCAACCGTAGCCGTAGGCCGCTCGACGGCGATCTCCTGCAGAGGCTTGAGCTTCACTTCGGGCAGCACTTCGAACACCGCCGCGAACTTCAGATCCGCTCCGGGCTGCAGCTCGAGCGGCTCGATGCGTGGCCCCGTGGCGGGCTGGAGGTGCTCCTGCGACACCGCTTCCGCAAAGCTGCTGCGCATCAGGTCGCCGACCACCTCGGCGCGCACCTGCTCACCGAACTGCTTGCGCACGATGCCGAGCGGCGCCTTGCCGGGCCTGAAACCCTTCAGCCGCGCGGTGCGCGACAGGTTCTTCAGTCGCTGCTCGATCTCGCGCGCGACTTGCTCAGCGGGAACCGCCACTTCGAGACGGCGCTCGAGGCCGCTCGTCGTGGTCACCGATACCTGCATGTCTCAATATCCTCTGCACTCTATCTTTGGAGATGGTGCGAAAGGAGGGACTCGAACCCTCACGGGTTGCCCCACTGGATTCTAAGTCCAGCGCGTCTACCAGTTCCGCCACTTTCGCCCACGCATCGCTGGACGTCTGACCACCTGAGAGTATAGCCGATGGGGTTCGCTGCGGGCCCTGCCCCAGGGCGTGCCGCGCCTGCTGCGGGGAACAACTTAAGTCAGCCGGCACGCGCTTTGCGCGGCCGGCTTTGACATCACGCGGCAAACCCGCGAGGCGTGGCATGCCCCATCGGGCCGCAGCCCCCTTCAGGGAGCTGATGCCAATCCGGTGCGCTTGAGGAGCCTCCCCGCGCCCGGCTCATGCACGACGTGCGTGAGGGCATCGGCGAGGGCCCGTGGATTTGAAAGAAAGGGCGAATGGCCGGTATCGAGCTCGAGCACCCGGCCCGCACGCGGCGCGAAGGTCTGGCGCTGCAGCTCGGGCGGTATCGCCCCGTCCTGCGCACACACCATGTAGGTGGATGGCGCGCGCTGCCATGCCGGGTGGGGCACCGGCTCGGAGAAGGCCGCGGCGAGCTGCGGTTTCAGGTGCGCGATCGCCCAGCGCTGAGTATCCGCATCGCAATCGGCATAGAACACCTGCGCGGCCTGTCTCTGATCGGGCAGCGTGAGGCCGCCCTCCAGCATCTGAATCCAAGGGGCATCGCGCCCGCCCCCGGCCGCCACCAGCGATTCACCCGCCTCCGGCACGAACGCGCACAGGTAGATGAGCTCACGCACGCGCGCATCCGCCGCCAGTGAGATCACCATGCCGCCGTAGGAGTGGCCACAAAGGATCACCGGGCCACCCAAGCTATCCAGAAGGCTGCGAACTGCTGACGCATCGGCCGAGAGCGCGGCACCTCGCGCAAGGCTCGCCTGGGCATCCGGGCTCTCTGCGCCATGTACGCTCGGAAGCTCGAGCGTGTGCGCGCGAATGCCACGTTCGGCGAGCAGCGGCATTACCCGCTGCCAGCACCAACTGCCGTGCCAGGCGCCGTGCACGAGCAGGAGAGTCGCGCAGGACGAAGGCGCGCTCATGCGCGCTCGACCGGCCGCGGTGGGCGAATGAAGCGCCAGGGATCGGCTTCCGCACCGCGCGGCACCGTGACCTCGATGAGCCAGGGCTTACCGGCGGCGAGGGCGCGCTCGAGCACCGGGCCCAGTTCGGCGGGGCCTTTCACGCGCGCGCTCGCCACGCCGAAGGAGTCGGCGAGCCGCACGAAATCGGGATTGACGAGATCGGCCCCGAGCACGTGTCCCGCGAAGCTCTCCTGTTGATCGCGCCGCACGTTGCCGTAGGAGTCGTTGTTGAAGAGGAGGACGACCACCGCGATATCGTACTGCACGGCGGTGGCGAGCTCGCCAATCGCGAACATCAGGCCCCCATCTCCCGTGATGGCGACGACGGGGCGCTCGGGATGGGCGACCTTGACGCCCAGCGCCGTCGGAAACCCCGCGCCGAGAGTTCCCTGATAGCCGCTGCTAATGAAGGTGCGCGGCTCGTAGACCGGAAAAGCGAACCAGGATGCGAAGCCCACCTGCGAGATCTCGTCCGTCAGAAAACCGTCCCGCGGCAGAACTTCCCGCACCAATTTCAAATAGCTCACCTGCGGCTGAATCGCCTGGATGTCCACTTCGGCCGCAGCGCGCGCACGCACGAGGGCCTCGCGCCAGCCCGTGCGCCGCCGCCCCAGACGGCGCACGGCCGCGGCGAGGGCGCGAGTGCCTGCGGCTGCATCCGCGATGACGGGCGCGTCCGGTGCAAAGCGCCGCATTTCCGCGGGATCTATGTCGATGCGCAGCGATTTCTGCCCCGCGGGCCGGAACGACCAGCGCCAGAAGGGCAACTCGAGTCGCGTGCCGATGCCGATCATCAGATCCGTCTGCGGCCAGAGCCGATAGGCCGCAGCAATGCTGAGTCCGAGCTCATGCGCATTGCTCACGATGCCCCGGCCGCTGCGGAAGGCGACCACGGGAGCATCGATCAACTCGGCCAGATCGAGTATCTCCGCGGCGGCGCCGAAAGCGCCCCCGCCGACGAAGATCATCGGCGACCGGCTCTCAACGATGAGCCGCGCGGCGTGCTCGATGTGCTCCTCATCGGGCGCCGGCGGAGCCAAGCTCTCCAAGGGCCCGCAGCCGGCCACCTCGACTTTTTGCGTGAACACGTCCCACGGCATCTCGAGCGCCGCCGGTCCCGGCCGTCCCGAGCGCATCTCCTGAAATGCCCGTGCGACGAGCTGCGGCGCGAGCGCCGGGTACTCGATGCGTGCCGCCCATTTGGTCATGCCGCGCAGCGTCGCCAGTTGATCCGGCATCTCGTGCAGCTGGCCGCGGCCCCTGTCGAGAAACGCGAGCGGTACCTGCCCGGTGACGCACAGCACGGGCGAGTTGGTACCGAATGCCGTGAGCAGGCCCGCTCCCGCATTGAGCACGCCCGGACCCGGCACGACGGCGAAGACCGCCGCCCGACCGCTCGAGCGCGCTGCACCGAATGCCATGTAGCTGCACGCCTGCTCGTGACGGGCGCCGATCACGCGCAGGCGCGGTTGCGCGCGGTACAACGCATCGAACAGACCGTAGATCTGCGCGCCCGGAAGCGCAAAGACGGTCTCGATGCCGTGAGCGAGCAGAGCCTCGACGAGCGCTTCGCCGCCGGTCAGGAGCGGCACACCGGCGCCCTCGCATCCGTCCGCTCGCCGCAAGCCCCGTCAGCGGCCTGCCAGGCGCTGCGCTGCCTCATAAGACGAGCATGGCTCTCACCGAGCCGATGAGTGCACCCAATACCAGGACGACATTCGGCAGCATGGAAAGCCCCATGCCGGCGCCGCGCTTCTCGGGTGCTCTGATGTAGCCGGCGGCATAGACGATACGGCCGATGAGATACACGACGCCGAGAGCGCTCGCCCACAGCGGGCTGACATAAGTTCCGAAGAACCAGATGGCGGGAATGAACACGATGAGATGCTCGAGCGTGTTGTAGTGCACGCGAAAGTAGCGCTCGAACATCTCATTGCCGGTCACGGCCGGCGCGGCGATGGCGTACTTGGCGCGTGCCCGTGACACGAGTATCCCGAAGACCAGAAACTCGATGAGCGCCAGAAGGATTACTGCCGTGACCCACACCATCTTTAGGACCCTCCCGCTGCCTGCGAGGATTTTACCTTACGGGTCGCCAGCCGTCCGACCGGCCGCTCGCTGCCCGCCCGAGTTCCACTTTCTCATTCTGCGTAGCTCGGGTTACTCTTGAGACTCGGCCTCCGCAAGAGAGGCTGGGGGCGGCAGGATGGCTTCCTTCCTCAAGGGACTGTTCGCCAGACGCCCGCGCCTTCGCGGGCAGCTGGCCGAGCGCGAGCAGCACGAGCTGCGCACACGCTTGGCCCTCGAGGCATCAGGCGCTGCCACCTGGCTCATTGATTACACCTGCGGTGGCATCGAGCACTTCGATGCCCGCGCCTGCGCGCTTGCCGGGCTCGATGCAGACCGGGAAAGCTGGCCTGCGGGCACCTTCTGCCAGCTGTTGCATCCTGATGATCGAGCGCTCATGCAGTCCGCATCGAGCCGCACGCACGAAGTGACAGGCCCGGGTCCGGTGGTCGAGTATCGCATCGTGGGGCAGGACGGCGCGACGCGCTGGTTGCAGGGCGGCGGCATCGTGCAGCGCGATGCGAGGGGCAGACCCGCACGCTTTATCGGTGTGTCGATCGATATCACCGATCGCAAGCGGCTCGAGAGTGAGCTGCGCAGCACGATCGCGCAACTGGCCGAAGCAGATCGCCGCAAGGACGAGTTTCTCGCCACCCTCGCGCACGAGCTGCGCAACCCCCTCGCTCCGATCGGCAATGGCGTGCAAATTCTGAAACTATCGAGCTCGTCCGATCAGAGGCTCAAGCGCGCAACCGAGATGATGGAACGACAGATGAGCCACTTGGTGCGTCTCGTCGATGACCTGCTCGATGTAAGTCGCATTGCTCGCGGCAAAGCGCCACTGCGCCCCGAGACCTTGTCGCTCAACGAAGTGCTCGCGGCAGCTCTGGAGTCGAACACCCTGCAGCTCGAGACGAAGCAGCTGGAACTGCAAGTGCAAATACCCGCTGACACCGTGCGCGTCCACGGAGACCGGGTACGCCTCACACAGGTATTCTCCAACCTGCTCGCCAATGCGATCAAATACACGGACCCGGGCGGCCGCATCGCAATCCGCTTGCAGCGTGACGAGCATGCCGTGGTCGTGAGCGTCCAGGACACGGGCGCGGGGATTCCGCGCGAATCCCTGAGTTCGGTATTCGAGCTCTTCGCGCAGCTTGGATCTTCGCGCCAATCCCCCAGTGGATTGGGCATCGGCCTAGCGCTGGTACGGCAACTGGTCGTGCAACACGGCGGCGAGGTGCAGGCGTACTCGGCCGGGCCGGGGCGAGGCAGCACCTTCACAGTGCGATTGCCGCTGATCGAGAGCCCTGCATCCGAGGACGCTGCCAGACCTGCCTCAATCGCGACCGCCACGCCTCCACGCCGTGTGCTCGTGGTTGACGACAACACCGATGCTGCAGAGTCCATGAAGTGCCTGCTGGAGCTCATGGGTCATCACGTGCAGCTTGCTGCGGATGGTCTGCAGGCGATCGCCGCGACGCGGGCCTTTGCGCCCGATGTGATCTTCATGGACATCGGCATGCCGACCATGGACGGCATCGAAGCTGCGCAGCGCATCGCGGCGCTGAAGCTCGACAAAGCACCGCAACTCGTCGCGCTCACCGGTTGGGGTCAGGAGAGCGACCGGGAACGCACCCGCCGAGCGGGTTTCGTCGCTCACCTCGTCAAGCCGGTCGAGCAAAGCGCACTCCAGCGCGTGCTCTGCTGAGCGCGCCATCCGCGCCAGCAAAACGAACTTAAGTTAACACCCCGGCATGTCTCGGACGGGAACACACGTTCGATGTGACGGACGTCGCACTCACCAAGCGCACATCTACCTTACCGTATCCTTTCGGGGAACCGGGGAAGAGCCATGGATCTGCTAATCCGAGAAGCTGTAAAGCAGCTGAAGCGGGACAACCCTGCCGCGCTCCGCGCGTTTGATGCCATGCGCGCCGCGGGCAAGTCTCCGCACGATGCTGACGACGAACTTGCACACGCGGTGAGGGCTTGTCTCGAGGAAGTCTACCGCGGGCTGCCGGATCGTTTGCCCACGGTGCTGAGCGCACTGGCAGCGGGCGGCTCGACACGCGAGTTGTTTCGCAGCGGATAGCCGGCGCCGATCTGAAGGTTGCTCAAGATCCACCATAAGGACTGCGAGGCCTGCATCTTTGTGTCACTGCGCCGATGCTGCTGCACCGGGGTGCCGTCCTGGCCTCTGAGGCAGAAGAAAAATGAGCGCAACAATCATGGCGAGGATTACGCCAGATGCCAAAGGACGGCTGAACGCAAGGCCGCCATGGTTCGTCGGCTTATCAAGGAAATCGCCCACGGTCGCGCCGAGCGGTCGCGTCAAAATGAAAGCCGCCCAGAACAGAAACACGCGCGAGATGTTGGTCCAATAGTACAACACGCCCAGCAGAACGAGTCCCGCGCAGAACACGAGCGCGCCTCCCTCATACCCCAATCCGGTGCCATCCGCCATCCAATCTCCGAGCGCGGTGCCGAGCGTTTGAGAAAACATGATCGTGACCCAGTAGAATATCTCTACCTTCGGCGTTGCGACTGTCTGAACACTTATCGAGCCGAGAGTGAGGTACGAAATCGCAAGCGAGCAAAGGACACACACCAACAAAATTGATGAGCCGCCCGTGTATCCGATGCCCAAGGAGCGATCGAAAAAATCGGCCATGGCCGTCCCCACGGTCGTGGAGGCTACGATAGCGAACCAGTAAATCCAGGCATTGAATTTCTTTGTCGAGATTTGCGCGATAACCGCAAGCACGAACACGGCAAAAAATATCCCGGCACCGATCAAATAGCCACCATTGTGTGCATTTTGGTTGGCGTGCAGCCAGGTCATCGTCACCGAGTCGCCGCCTGTTTCGCCCAGCGTAGTGGCAAGAATCTTGATCACCCAGAAACCGAGGGTGACGGCGGGCACCTTACTCAGGATCTCCTCTTGCTCACGTGCCATTTGTCTCTTGATAACCCGGCGGCACGCATCGGGGGCCCCCGCAGCGGCGGAATACCGCTCAGTCCGGGTTAGATCCTTGCTCCTTATTTTCGAGAATCCTCTCAAGAACGAATGTCCCTGAAGAGAGTTTCATTCGACGGCCGACGGACGTTTCCGCAAGACGCACCGAGAAAACCCAATGCGACAAACGTTACGGGAGAAGCGCTCAAAGGCTCTGATCCAAGGCCGTCAAGCCGAGACGGCAGCCGGCTCGCGGCCTGAGCGGGCGTTCGATACCAGTACCGCCCACCATGATCGCCCTCTTCAGTCTCGATGCGCACTTCATCGAGTGGATGCGGATGATCGACAAGGATCAGCTGGAGGATCGGATGACCATCATCGACCCGGTCATGTTCAGCGAACCTGGCACATCACTCGCCGGTACCGGCGAGTGACGCGCATACACGGCATGGTTCACGAGGACTGCGCGGGCGAGGAACGTAATCCCATCATTGATGGCCGGTACACGATTGCACCCCAGCCGCCGGCTGCGCCGGCTTTGCAGCCGCCACCGTCGTCGTCCTCCCAGGAAACAAAACCCACTCACTGACCGCTGACACCTTCAAGGCACCCCTAATCTCGATTGACGTACACGTGGTGGATTCGGCTCAGTGCGAGCGGATCTCGGCGCGTCATTCCGAACTGGCGCACGGATCGCATGGGGTGCTTGGCAGAGCGCTTCGGTGCGGCCCCCGGCTACCCGGCGCAGACCCGCAAGCGTTCTCCAGCCAGGCAACGACACGTCTGACTTGTTCGGCGAGTCGTCGTCGTGCAGGATGAGGCTTGAGCGTTGCTATGTTTGGCCGCGATCCGCCCGGTTGGCGCGACTGCTCGGTACAAGGGTCGAAGATGTTGGCACCCGACTCAAGCTTGGCTGATCAAGAGTGGTTGGCACCGGTCTGGGGAAATTACCAGTCAAATCTGCGCTTCCTGCAGCAGGTTCAATTCTTTGACTGTCGAGCGGCCGTCCTTGAGATCGGCTGTGGAAAGGGCCTCTTGCTCAAGAGGCTGTGGGACATGGGTTACAGCGTCTGTGGCATCGACATCGATCCCGCGCCCATCGCCGAATGCCACGCGTCGCTTCCTATGATCGACGTGCGGGTTGCATCCGGGGATGCGATCCCATTCGAGGCCAGATCCTTCGATGTGGTCCTAAGCTTCGATGTGTTCGAGCATATCCGCGACAGTGACCGACATCTGCAGGAGGTGGCTCGCGTCCTAAAGCCGGGCGGGCGCTATCTGCTGCAAACGCCCAACAAGTGGACCAATCTTCCGTTCGAGCTGCTGCGTTGTTGGCGCAAGTACGGGGTAGGCCCATTCGGGAGCTATCGGAAGATAACCAAAGAGCACTGCGCCTTGCACAACTACTGGCAGCTGCGCCGTCGCTTCGCTCGGCATGGCTTCCACGTCACCTTCGTCGACGTGCCAGTCGTCAATGACTATTTCATTACGAAACTGCGCACATACCTTGGCGCCGCCGCAGGACCGATGCTGTCGATGTTCAATCCGGACCGCTTCCCTCAACAGTTGCGCACGAATTTTTACCTGCACGCACAGCGCACGCACTAGGCGCAAGGCTCGCTATCTACTCCTCGGCGAGGTCGGCCTCCTGGTCCGCCTGCGTCACGGTTCCGGCCTGGATCTTCTTGAGCTCCTCGAAAGCGGCGCCTGACTTCGCTGCCTCCTGGCGGGCTTCGCTGTTGGCCTGCGCACGCGGCCCCGCAAACGCTCCATCAGTGGCGCATCCCCCGGCGCAAACGCTGGTGGCGAGGTCGTAGCCAGTTCAGCCTGAGGCTGCTCGGTGCCCTCGTCGCTGCGGATCGCCCGGATGAGCGCGCCCACGCCCTTGGGCTCGTTGATGCTTGCGAAGTGAGCCTTCTTGGCTGGCGCGAGTGCTCCGGGTGCTGGAGTCGGGTTTGCATCTGCCTGGCCGGCGTGCACGGCGTACTCATAGATGGCGTGGATGTATTGACGGATGCGGTGGGCGCTTTCATGTGCACCGCGTTCCTCGACCCGGCGTAGGCACTGGAGAATTTCATCGCTCGTCAGCGAGTGCACCGGCTTCCCGCCCAGTCCGCGTTGCTCGCCGCCCACCTCTTCGCCTGTTTGGCGTACCACTCGCGAGCAAGCGCCTCGAACGTGCTCTTAGCCGCTGAGCGCCGCGCAGCCATCGCGGCCTTTCGCTGGGCGCTAGGGTCGGCGCCGGCTTCCAGCTGCTCCTTGGCCTCATCCCAGCGTTTGCGGGCGAGCTTCAGCGACACACGTGGATAGGGTCCCTGCGAGATGCACTTCTCGACACCACCAACGTAGTACTTCTGTCGCCAGAACGCGCGCAGCGAGGAGCGAGAGCCCCGCCTCGCCAGACGTCTTATGAGGCCGCGTGGGCGGGCTACCGGACGCGACACATGTGGTGGGCCATATAGGACTCGAACCTATAACCAACGGATTAAGAGTCCGCTGCTCTACCAATTGAGCTAATGGCCCGCGCGCTGCGGAGAATGTCCTGCGGCGGATCGCGAGGCTCGACCGCAGGGGCGCGAATTCTAACCGATGCCGCCTGCCCGCGACCTGTCGCTGCAAAGATGGGGTGGACGATGGGACTCGAACCCACGACGGCCGGGATCACAACCCGGGGCTCTACCAACTGAGCTACGTCCACCGTCGTCGACGCCATCGCAGCATCTGGCGCGCCCGGCAGGACTCGAACCTGCGACCCTCGGCTTAGAAGGCCGATGCTCTATCCGCCTGAGCTACGGGCGCCCAGGAGGCTGAACCAGCCTTCCGGCCCAGATCATGCACCCGTCCGGATCATGGTCGGGGCAGAGGGATTTGAACCCCCGACCCTCTGCTCCCAAAGCAGATGCGCTACCAGACTGCGCCATGCCCCGTCCCTAGCCCGCGGACGGCCCCGTACCCAGCACGGGGCCGGGCATGATACGTAACGCTCCCGAGGAGCGTCAATTTCAGCCCCGTGTAGGATGCGCACGGGCGCAGCCGCGCGACTCCTTGCGAGAATATGCCGTATGTCCCGCTGCAACGCGCCAATGTGCCGCCGGATCGCCTTCGCACTCGCCACGGCCGCGCTGGGGGGCGGATCTGCTGGGGTTCCCGGCGCCGACGGGCCCAGCCCGGCGCCGGCACCGCCGCCGCTCAGCAGCGAGCGACTGGGAGCTGAGCAGCTCGACCAGCTTACCGCACCGATCGCGCTCTACCCGGATCCGCTCCTCGCCGACATCCTCAGCGCCGCCACCTACCCTCTCGAGGTCATCGAAGCCGCGAACTGGCTCGCAGACCCCGCCCATGCCGCGCTCAGGGGCGCGGAGCTGACTGCCGCGCTCGACGCCCTACCCTGGGACGTGAGCGTGAAATCGCTCGTGCCCTTTGCGGAAATCCTGCGGATGATGAGTTCGAGCCCGCGGTGGATGGCACAAATCGGCGATGCCTTCCTCGCGCAGCAACCCGCGCTCATGGATTCGATTCAGCGGCTGCGCCAGCGCGCAGCCCAGGCCGGCGCGCTGCACTCGACGTTCCAGCAGGATGTGGCCAGCGAAGGCCACGACGTGACGATCGAGCCGGCCAACCCCGACGTCGTGTACGTGCCGTATTACGATCCATCGGCCGCCTACGGCGGCTGGCCGTGGCCCGACTACCCGCCGGCCGCTGTCGCGCAGCCGACCGATGTCGCCTACATCGCAGACGCCGTCATCGGTTTCAGCGTCGGCTTTGTGATCCTGCCGCCGCTCTGGGGCTGGTGTCGCTGGAACTGGCCGGGCCATGGCCTGCTGCTGCCCCCGCCGCCCGGCAGACCTCATCCCGTGCCCTGGCATCACGATCCTGACCATCGGCACGGCATTCCGTACGAGACTGCTTCAGCCACGGCACGCCTCCTGGCTGCGAGCGCCGCACTGCCGCGGCCGCACCGCAGCTTCGCCGCGCCCGAAGCCTCGGCGCCGCGCGGGCGCCCCGTCGCCACGCCGGAGGCTGGGATGGGGGTGCGCCCGGCGACGACAGCCGCGCCGCACGCGAATCCAGCTCTTAGGCAGCAGCGTCCGCAGGCGCTGCCGCCGGGAGGTTCCGTGCCGCTCCCGCACTCGGCTGCACCGCACGCGCCGTTTGCCACGAAAGACCCAGGGCATGCACCTGCGGCACACGGTGCGCCCGCGCACGCGCCGATGGGCCATGCGTCGCCCGCCGCGAAATAGATTTGATTGCGGCAGCAGTGCGGGGGTCAGGCCCGCCGCCATTCGGTCGCACCGCCGGGTCGATCCTCGAGGACCACGCCGGCCGCGGCGAGCTGATCGCGGATGCGATCGGCCGCTTTGAAATCCCTGCCTTGTCGCGCGGCGGCGCGCTGTGCGATCAGCGCTTCGATCTCGCTCTCCGAGAGTCTTCCTTCCGCAGCGGCAGCGCCGACGGCCCCCTCCGGGCGTGACGCCGCCTTGCGCAGCCATTCGGCGGGCGTGAGGCGCGCGAGCCCCAGCACGCCCGCCAGCGCGCGCAGTTCTGCCGCCAGCTGCTGCGCCTCGGCCGTATTGCGCTGATCCTTGGCGGAGTTCAAGGCGCGACCGAGCGTCTGCAGCGCCGCGAGGGCTTCCGCAGTATTGAAATCATCGTCCATCGCCGCCTGGAAGCGCCGCGTGTGCTGCGTGGCTTTGGCTTCTGAGACGAGCGGTACGTCGCGCAGCGCGCCATAGAGCCGCCCGAGCGCGGCGTCCGCCTGCTCGAGCTGCTCGACCGCGTAGTTGATCGGTCCGCGATAGTGGCTCGCGAGCACGAAGTAGCGAATCACCTCGGGATCGCGCACGTGCTTGAGTACTTCGCGAATGGTGAAGAAGTTGCCGAGCGACTTCGACATCTTCTCGTTGTCGACGTTCACGAAGCCGTTGTGCATCCACAAGCTCGCGAAGCGATCGCCGCTCGCGGCGCGCGATTGTGCGATCTCGTTCTCATGATGCGGAAACTTGAGGTCCATGCCGCCGCCGTGAATGTCGAAGCGCGTGCCGAGCAGCTGCTGCGACATCACCGAGCATTCGATGTGCCAGCCCGGGCGCCCCGCTCCCCAGGGCGAGGGCCAGGACGGCTCGCCGGGCTTGGCGCGTTTCCACAGCACGAAATCGAGCGGATCGCGCTTGGCGGCATCGACCTCTACGCGCTCGCCCGCGCGCAGATCGCTCAGCCGCTCACCGGAGAGCCGACCGTACTCGGGGAAGCGTGCGACGGAGTACAGCACGTCGCCGTTCGTCGCGAGGTAGGCGTAGCCCTTGTCGATGAGCGTCTGCGCCATCTCGATCATGCCGCTCACGTACTCGGTGGCGCGCGGCTCGTGATCGGGCCGCAGGATGCCGAGAGCGTCGTAGTCCCGGTGCATCTCGGCGATGAAATGCTGCGTGAACGCGCCGATCTCCTGGCCGCGCTCGGCGGCGCGCTGGATGATGCGGTCGTCGATGTCGGTGATGTTGCGCACGAAGTTGACCTGGAAACCGCGATAGATCAGATAACGGCGGATCACGTCGAAGACGATCTTCGAGCGCGCGTGTCCCATGTGGCACAGGTCATAGACCGTATCGCCACACACGTACATGCCGATATGCCCGGGCTGCAGGGGTACGAGCGGCTCCTTGCGTCCGCTGAGCGAGTTGAAGACCTGAATTGCGCTGCTCATATGAGACGTGCCAGCCGCTCGCGCGCCTTGCCGGGCGGCATCGCACGTAGGAGCGGTGCGAGCTCGGGTCCGTGTGCGCGTCCCGTGAGTGCCACGCGCAAAGGCATGTACAAGGCACCTCCCTTGCGGCCGGTGGCCGCGCTCACCGCCGCTACGATGGCGGACAGATTGCTGCCGTGCTCCTCGGCCGCGTGCGCAGCGGCTTCAAAGTACGTACGGCCCGCTTCGTGAACGAGCGCCTGCTCGGAAGGCTCGAGCGGTGGCAGCTCGCCAAAGACGACGTCGACCCAGGGCTGCGCATCGCGCGGCAGCACGACGTTCGGGCGCACCGCCTCGACGAACGCAGCAGCGGCGCGCTCGTCGAGTGCCGGTGGCAGCACCGGCGCCAGCCAGCGGCGCGCCTCCTCGAAGGACAAGCGACGCACCGCTTCTTTCTGCCACGTGCGCAGCTGCTGCAGGTCGAAGTGCGCCGGTGCGCGCCCCAAGTGCCCAAGCTCGAAGTGACGCGCCATCGTGGCGAGGTCGAGGAAACCGTGCTCGGAGCTTGAATGGCCGAGCCGAAACAGATGATTGACGATGGCCCCGGGAAGATAGCCCTCTTCACGATAGGCACGGACGCTCGCCGCACCCTGGCGCTTGGAAAGTGGCGCGGCGTCGCTCCCGAGCAGCAGCGCGAGGTGTCCATAGGCCGGTGCGGCGAGCTGAAGTGCCTCGAGGATCAGCAGCTGGCGCGGCGTATTGGCCAGATGATCCTCGCCGCGCAGTACGTGAGTGACGCCCATGCTGGCATCGTCGACGGCGTTGCTGAAGAAGAACGCGGCCGAGCCATCCGCCCGCTGCACGAGAAAATCACCGATGTCATCGCTCAGGAAGCTCTGTGGGCCATGCACCAGATCGACAAACTCGAGGCGCCGGCCGGCCGGCACGCGAAAGCGCAGGGTCGGCTTGATCCCCTGCGCGCGCCGGCGCTCCTGCTCCGCAGGCGCCAGATCGCGGCACGTCCCGGCATAGCGGGGCGGCCTGCCGGCAGCGAGCTGGGCGCGCCGGCTCACCTCGAGCTCGAGGGCCGAGCAAAAGCACGGATAAACCGCGTCTGCGCGCTCCAGCGCGGCGAGATGGCGCGCATAGAGGCCGGCACGCTGCGACTGCCGGTAAGGTCCGCGCTCATCCTCGCGGTCGGGACCGGCGTCCCAGCTCATGCCGAGCCAGCGCAGATCCTCGAGCTGCCGCTCGCGATGTGCATCGGCGCTGCGCTGCGCGTCGGTGTCCTCGATGCGCAGCAGGAAGCGCCCGCCGGCGCGGCGCGCGAGGAGCAGATTGAACAAAGCGGTGCGCGCGTTGCCTAAGTGAAGCTCGCCCGTGGGGCTCGGGGCGAAGCGCGTCACCAGCGGCGGGGTTGCCCGCTCATCGGCGCGGATGGCATCGCCGGACGTCATGACGGCATGTTAGCCGAAGTGTCGGGGGCGGAGAGTTGCTAGAATCCAGGATCGTCGCTCACCGCCCCCGTGGAACTGTGGATGTTGAAACAAGCACGCAACCTCGCTGTGACCTGCGCCGCGCTGGCCCTCATGCTGCTCGGCGCGGTCGCGCACGCCGATTCGGCCGCGAGCCCCGCCTCGAGCCCGCTCGCGGCGCCGACCGTGAATCCACGGGTGCGCGTCAGCACCAACATGGGAGATTTCGTCATCGAGCTCATGCAGGACCGCGCTCCGCTGACGGTGGCGAACGTCCTGCGCTACGTGCGCGAGGGCCATTACACGAACACCCTCATACACCGGGTGATCGCCAATTTCGTCATCCAGGGCGGCGGTCACGACGCCAGCAACTACCTCATCAAGCCGGTGCATGAACCGGTGTTCAACGAGTCGGGCAACGGCCTGCAGAACAAGCGCGGCACGGTCGGCCTGGCGCGCGCCGAGCCGCCGCATTCCGGCAACTGCCAGTTCTATGTGAACCTGGTGGACAACGCCGAGCTGGATCCCTTGCCGACGCGCTGGGGCTACGCGGTCTTCGGCAAAGTGGTCGACGGCATGGATGTGATCGATCGCATCGGCGTGACGCCAACGGGCGGCGTCGGACCCTTCAAAAGCGATGCGCCTTTGAAGCCGGTGATCATCTCCAAAGTCGAGTTGCTGGACGCTGCTGCGAGCGCCGCGCAGGACAGCAAGCCCGTGGCTACACCCATCAGCTCCTCGCCGGCGGTGCTGTCGCCGAAATAGCGGCGCACGCGCCATCGTGGCACGCCTGTTCGTCTCGGATCTGCACCTCGACGCCGAGACGCCGCAGGCCAGCGCGCAATTCATCGATTTCCTGCAACGTCATGCGGCGCGCACCGAGGCGCTCTATATCCTCGGCGATCTGTTCGAGGCGTGGATCGGCGACGACGATCCGGATGCGGACAAGGCGCGCGTGTGCGGGGCGCTGCGTGCGCTCACGCAAAGCGGCGTGCCCTGCTTCGTGCAGCACGGCAATCGCGACTTCTTGCTCGGCGCGCGCTTCTGTGAGCGCACGGGCTGCCGCCTGCTGCCCGACCCGGTGCTCCTCGATCTCGGCGGCGAGCGGGTGTTGCTCACTCACGGCGATGCGCTCTGCGTGGACGACCGCGCGTACCAGGAGCTACGCAGCATCGTGAGAACGGAGGACTGGCAGCGGCGCTTCCTCGCCCTGCCGGTCGCGGTGCGCGCCCAGCTCGCCGGGGCTGCGCGCGCCGGCAGCCGTGCACACACCGCGCGCACCGTGCCCTACGTGATGGACGTGAACGCCGCTGCCGTGCGCGCGGCGCACCGCGCCACGCGCGCGCGGCGCATCATTCACGGACACACGCATCGGCCGGGAATGCACGAGCTGCTGGTGGACGGCGCGCCCGCGTATCGCATCGTGCTCGGCGCCTGGTATGAGCAGGGAAGCTATCTGTACTGGGAGGGCGGACGCTACGAGCTCAGGGTGCTCGAGCGCGGCTGAGCTTCAGGCGCGGTGCGCGCGGCGCGGCAGGCTCAACACGGCCTCCAGACCGCGCTCGGGCAGATTGTGCACGGTCAGCGATCCGCCATGAACCTGCGCAATGTCGCGGGCAATGCTCAGACCGAGACCGGTGCCTCCCGTAGCGCGATTGCGCGAGGACTCCACGCGATAGAAGGGCTCGAAGACACGCTCGAGCTCCTCGCTGGCGAGCCCCGGACCCTCATCACGCACGCGGATGACGAGGGCTGCTTCGTCCTCGACGAGCACGAGCGCGCGGGTACCGAAATTGATCGCATTCGAGATGAGATTGGTCAGGCAGCGCTTGAGCGCCTGCGGCCGGCCGGGATAAGGCGCGCGTGCGCGCCCACTCACCCGCACGCTCGCGCCGACCTCCGCGAACTCCGCTTGCACCGTGGCGAGCAGCGCATCGATGTCCACGGGCGCGGCCGCCTCGTCGTCGCTCAGGCCACGCAGGAGCGCGAGCGTGCCGCGCACCATGCTCTCCATCTCATCGAGATCGCGTCCGAAGCGCGCACGCACCTCGGGATCCGCGAGGGTCTCCACGCGCAGCAGCATGCGGGTCAGCGGCGTCTTGAGGTCGTGCGACATCGCCGCGAGCACGCGCGTGCGGCTGTTGAGGTAACGCTGCATGCGCTCCTGCATCGTGTTGAATGCTCGGGCAGCCTCGCGCAGCTCGTGCGTGCCTCGCTCGGGCAGCGGCGGTCGGCGCACGTCGCGCCCGATCGCCTCGGCGGCATGTGCGAGCTCGGACAGGGGCCGCGTGATGCTGCGCGCGACGCCGTAGAGCACCGCGGCCGTGATCACCGTTAGCAGCAGCAGATTGATCACGAGATTGCGCGGCAACAGCGCACCGCGCCGGCCTTGCGCCACCCGAAACACCAACGCATCGCCGTCGGGCAGCACGATGTTCACATCGTAGAGACGGCCCCCGCTCTCGAAGCCTTCGGGCGGCGGGCGGGTGACGGCGATCACGCGGCGCGCGAGATCGCGCGTCGGCATCACCGTGATGCGATAGCTGGGGCCGAGCGCAAGTTCCAGCTGCCGCTGCAGAGCCTCGCGGAACTCGGGAGGTGCGGGGGTGAGGCCGGCGAGCGCATTGCGCGGAATGACGTGCGGCGGGGGCGGGGCGCGGAAGCGATCCGGCGGCCACTCGTCGATGCGCGCTCTCGCCAGCGCGCGCGCCTGGGGATCGAGCAGCTGCAATGCGAAGGTAAGATCCACGATGCGACGCGACCACTCGCGTACGTTGCCTTCGACGAGCAGGCGGTCGCGGTCACGCGCGATGAGCGCGAAGCCGATGACCTGCGCGAGGAACACCGCGGCGAGCACCGAGACGAAGAGCCGGCCGAAGAGCGTGCGCGGCCAGAGCCGCAAGCCCCGCCACAGGCCCACCCGGCGCCAGGGGCGCAGGCCTTCAATAGGTCTCGACGCCGACACCGATGACATAGCCCTCTCCGTAGACCGTCTTGATGATCTGCGGGGCGCGTGCATCATCGCCGAGGATCTGTCGCAGCCGGCTCACGCGCACGTCGATACTGCGGTCGAGCGGGTCGGCCTCGCGCCCGTGCAGCAGTTCGGTGAGCTGCGTGCGCGAGAGCACGCGGTTCGGCGAGGCGAGCAGCACGGCGAGCAGGCGATACTCTGCCCCCGAGAGCGCCACCGCTGCGCCGTTGGCGTTGGTGAGCGTGCGCGTAGTGGTATCGAGCGCCCAGTCGCCGAACTTGAAGCCGCGCACGGTCGCCGGATCCGGATCGCGCGGGGCGTGCGCCGAGCGGCGCAGCACCGCCTTCACTCGGCCAAGCAGCTCCCGGGGATTGAAGGGCTTCGGCACATAATCGTCCGCGCCCACCTCGAGGCCGACGATGCGGTCGACATCCTCGCCGCGCGCCGTCAGCATGATCACCGGCACCTGCGAGCGCGTGCGCAGATCGCGGCAGAGCGCCACTCCGTCCTCGCCGGGCAACATCAGATCGAGCACCACGAGATCGACGTGAGACTGCTGCAGCACCTTGCGCATGGCCTTGCCTTCGGCCACGGCGGTGGTACGAAAGCCGTTGCTCTCGAAGTACTGACTGAGCAGCGTACGGATCTCGCGGTCGTCATCGACGATGAGCAGATGCGATCGTTCGCTCATGGGCGAGAGAGATACCGCAGCCGCGCTGTCGCGCGTGTAAGGAATTGTTTCGCTGCCACGCCGCGTCTCACCCGGGCGCGCCGGAATGAAAGCGCAGCTCAGCATCGGCGCCCGTGGCGAGCTGCGCTTCGACAGCGGCGAGCTCGGCAAGCCGCGCCTGCCAGCCGCCGCCAGCCTCGTCGCGCGCGAACTCCAGGTAGTGCTCGAAGTGACGCGCCTCGGAGCGCTGCAGCTGCGCGTAGAACGTTCGCAACGGCTCCGGAAGATGGGGCGCGAGCAACCCGAAGCGCTCGCACGAGCGTGCTTCGATCAGCGCCGCCGTGAGCAGCAGATCGAGCTTGCGATCGGGCTCTGCGGTACGCACCAGACGGCGCAGCTGCGAGGCGTAGCGGCCGGGCCGCTGGCGCACGAACGGAATCTCCAAGCGCTGCATGAGCGCGTGCACCTGCTCGTAGTGGCGCAGCTCCTCGCGTGCCAGACGTGAGAGTGCCGGTACCAAACGGCGGTCCTCCGGATACGCGAACATCAAGGCGAGCGCGCTCGAGGCCGCTTTCTTCTCGCAGCTCGCATGATCGCTCAGGAGCTCGCGCCAGCGCGCCGCGGCCGCCCGCACCCATGCGTGCGGTGACGGCGCGCAGAGGATCGAATCCACGCCCGCGCGAGCTGCCTCGCTCATGCGGCAAGCTCCGAGGATTTCACCTGTCGCAGCGCCTCCTCGAGCGCGGCGGCAGCCGCCGAGGCGGACTCGAAGCGATCGCCAGGTTCCTTCGCCATCAGCTTGTCGATCAGTGGCTGCAAAGCGACGAGCGGCTCGGGCAGGCGCGGCACCGGCGACTTGCGGTGCATGTAGATGATCGCCATCGGATTGTCGGTCACGTACGGTTTGTGACCGCAGAGCATCTCATAGAGGATGACCCCGAGACTGTACAGATCGCTGCGCGCATCGATGCTCTCGCCGTGACCCTGCTCCGGGCTCATGTAGTGCGGTGTGCCGAGGATCAGCCCGTGATCGGAATCGAGGAGCAGGTTCTGCGGCTTCGCCAGACCGAAGTCGATCAACACGAGCGTGCCGTCATCGCGCAGCATGACATTGCCGGGCTTGAGATCGCGGTGGAGCACTCCTGCCTGATGGATGATCTGCAGCGCCTGGGCGAGCACCGCGGCAAAGCGCAGGGCCTCGGACGTCGACAACCCGCTGCGCATGCGCCGGCGCAGATCACCGCCCGGGAAGTACTCCATCACCAGGTAAGCGTGCCCGTCGCTTACACCGAGGTCATAGAGGCGCACCACGCGTGAGTCGTGAATGCGCTGCACGATCTCGTGCTCCTGTTCGAAGCGCTGAAAGGACAGATCGACTTCGTGTTCCCGCAGCCGCTCGCGCGCCACCTTGATCACGGCCAGCCTCGGGGTCGCCTCGCTCTCGGCGAGATAGACGTGGGAGACCGGCCCGTTCGCGAGCCGGCGCACACGCCGGTAGCCGGGAATGCGCGCGCCGCTGAACCGGTTCGGCTCGAACTTGCCCACTTGGCTGTCACGCGCCTCGCGGGCGAGCGCCTGACGCTCCGCCGCCGCCTCGAGCGCCGCGATCAACTGCTCGTGTGCGATCTTCAGCTTGCCGATGACGGCGCTCGCGCCGAGGCTCAGGGCGTGCGCGGCGAGCGCATCGTCATCGACCTCCCCGAGAAATACGATCGGCGCAAATCCGGGCCGGCGTCCCAGATCCTCGAGCCACTCGATGCCGTGACCGTCTGGCCATTCGTGGTCCAGCAACACCGCATCGAAGCCGTACGCGCGCACCTCTGGTGCCAGCGCGCCGCTGGTGGTCGGGTCGTATTCGACCAGCGTCGCCCGCGGCCAGCGGCACGTCACGTGGTGGCGCAACAGCGCGCGGATGCGCGGATCGTCATCGATCACGAGCAGACGCATGACTCGAGGGAGCGGCGCGCAGCCACTCGGCGGCGGCAGCTGCGGAGAGTTTGAGACCGATGATGAGATCGCCGACATTGGTGCCGGTCGGGCCGGTGTGCACGAGGTCGCCGGCGGCCTCGAGCGCCGCGGCGGAGTCGGCGCGGCGCAGGCAGTCATCGACGTCGACGCCGCTCGAGGCGGCCCGTGCACAGGTATTGCCGTCCACGAGTGCCCCGGCATCCGCGGTCGGGCCGTCGGTACCGTCGGTGCCCACCGCGAGCAGCCGCAGGTCTTCGTAGCCGGCAATGAGCCGTGCCGCGGACAGCGCAAGATGCTGATTGCGACCCCCACGCCCGGGGTGCTCGGGCAGGCGCACGACCGTCTCACCGCCCCACACGCGCACCGGCGTGGCGCTGACGGCCAGCTCGTGCGCGAGGCGCACCGCGAGCCGCTCGGCGGTTTCGGTGACGCGCCGCGACTCGACGTGCACGGGCAAGCCGTGGGCGCGCGCGCTCACCGCATGCATCGCCATCTCGATCGACGCGATGACCGTGCGCTCGATTCCGTCGGCTGCGCCCGCACGGCCGGATGCGCCGGGCGCCGGACCGAGCACGCCGGAGCCGATGACGGCGGGATCGTTGCCCGGAACATCCGAGATGAAGAGTGCGCGCGCCGAGCGACCCCGCAGCAGCGCCGCGAGCCGACCACCCTTGATGCGCGAGCAGACTCGCCGGCGGGCGTTGAGCTCCTCGATGTCGATCGCACTCGAGAGCCCGTCCATGTTCAGCCGCTGCAAGTCCTGCAGCGTAAAGCCCGGAGCGAGCACCTCGACCAGACTCGAGGCTCCTCCCGAGACGAGAAAGATGGGCAGCACGTGCTCTGGGATCTCCTCCACGAAGCGCAGCAGCCGCGCTCCCGCCTGCAAGCAGCGCTCGTCGGGGACCGGATGGCTGCTTTCGCAGACATCGACGTCCGGCAGCTCGAACGCCTCACGCGCGACATGCCCCTCCTTGGTGATGAGCAGTACGCGCCGCAGATGCGCGCCGAGGGCATCGCTCGCGCCGAGGGCCATGCTCGAGGCCGCTTTTCCGACGGCCGCGACCCAGTAGCTTGCGGCTGGCAGCCCGCGCAATGCCTGGCGCGTGCACTGCCGGCCCTCTACCGCGGCGAGCGCGGCCCGCAGCAGCTCGAGCAGCAGCTGACGCCGCGGGTCGTTGGTGCCCACGGAGCTGCAGGCTCCCTCACGAGCCGCGAACCACTCTGAGCGGTCCGCGCCGCTCGTCACGACGGTGCGCTTTCGCCTGGTCTGAGCGCTCGGCCTGCAGCCGCTGCAGATACTCGGGGGTCACGTCGCCGGTGACGTACTCGCCCGAGAAGCACGAGGTGTCGAACTCCGTGATCTTCGCATCATCGTGACGACAGGCCGCGACCAGATCCTCGAGGTCCTGATAGATGAGCCAATCGGCACCGATGAACTGCTCGATCTCCTGCGCGTTACGCCCACTGGCGATCAGCTCGCTCGCTGCCGGCATGTCGATGCCATAGACATTGGGGAAGCGCACCGGCGGTGCCGCGGAGGCGAAATACACCTTACGGGCGCCGGCCTCGCGCGCAAGCTCGATGATCTGCGCCGAGGTGGTACCGCGCACGATCGAGTCATCGACCAGCAGCACGTTCTTGCCGCGGAATTCCAGGTCGATGGCATTCAGCTTGCGCCGCACGGATTTCTCGCGCATGTCCTGCCCGGGCATGATGAACGTGCGGCCGATGTAGCGATTCTTGGTGAAGCCCTCGCGGTACTTCAGTCCGAGCCGCTGCGCGACCTGCAGCGCGCTGGTGCGGCTGGTGTCGGGTATCGGAATGACCACGTCGATGTCGTGATCGGGGCGCTCGCGCAGGATCTTCTCCGCGAGCCGATCGCCCATGCGCATGCGCGCGCGATAGACGGAGATGTTGTCCATGATCGAGTCCGGGCGGGCGAAATAGACGTACTCGAAGATGCAAGGTGTATGACGCGTGCTCGCTACGCACTGCTGTGAGTGCAGGCGTCCCTGCTCATCGATGAACACCGCCTCGCCGGGTCCCACATCGCGCACCCGGCGGAACGCCAGTATATCGAGCGCGACGCTCTCGGATGCCAGCATCCACTCCGTACCGCGGGCGCTGTCACGCCGGCCGAGCACCAGCGGACGGATGCCGTGCGGATCACGAAAGCCGAGCACGCCGTGGCCGATGATCATCGCCACCACCGCGTAGCCGCCGCGGCATCGCCGGTACAGAGCGTTGAGCGCCGCGAACACGTCGGCGGGAGTCACCCGCGGAGTGGCCACCCGCTGCAGCTCCGAAGCAAAAACGTTGAGCAGCACCTCCGAGTCGGAGGTGGTATTGAGATGACGGCGGTCCTCGCGCGTCAGCACCTCGGCGAGCTCCGCGGCGTTGGTGAGATTTCCGTTGTGAGCGAGGCAGATACCGTACGGAGCGTTCACGTAGAACGGCTGCGCCTCCGAGGCACTGTCGCAGCCGGCGGTCGGATAGCGCACGTGGCCGATACCGATGTCGCCTTTGAGCTCGAGCATGTCGTGCTGCTGGAAGACATCGCGCACCAGGCCGCTGCCCTTGCGTACATTGAGCTCGCCTTCACTCGCGGTCACGATGCCCGCGGCATCCTGGCCGCGGTGCTGCAGCACCGTGAGGGCATCGTAGAGGCGCTGGTTGACGGGGCTCGTCCCGACGATACCAACGATTCCGCACATTCGAGCGCCCCTTACCGCTTCAGCGGTTGTGAAGACTCAACCTCGACAGCCCGCACGGGCGTCGGGCCCGCATCCCCGACGAGCGCATGCAGGGCGGCCGCCACGTCCTCGCCATAGCGAATCAGCGTGGATCGGTGCCACCAGCGCTCGCCATCGAGTCGCATCATCTGGCAGAAAAGGACCAGCACGCCGAGGATCACGACGCCGCGTAGCAATCCGATCACGAACCCAAGGAAGCGATCCATGCCGCTGAACAGCGAGAGGCGTACGAAAGCGGCCACCGCCGCTGCCACCGCCGCGCCGAGGAGCAGCACGAGAATGGTGATGATCGCCCGGGAGGCCCAGGGCGCCACCTGCGGCAGCGCAAGCGCTCCGCCGAGTGCCGGTACGAGACTGCCGGCGAGGTGCCACGCGATGGTCACGGCGAAAATCCAGGACAGCAGCGCGATGCCCTCGCGCAGAAAGCCGCGCAGCAGACCCACGAGCGCACAGATCAGAACGAGGGCAATGATCAGATAATCGGCTATGTTCATCGACGCTTTTGGCGGGGCAGCTCGAGAGGGCGCGGATTGTACTAAAGCGTCCGTCCCTGCGCTGATAACTGGGCCCTCGTGTGCGTCCGCAGCGGAACTCCATTAAGTCAAGGTACGGGCACCACCGAGCCCCCGACGCCCGCCGCATGCAGGCGTCCGGCGAGCGCGACTGCCGCTGTGTGCTCGCGTTCCGGTCCGACGCGCACACGATAGAGGCTATGGCCATGGTGCGTGCTCTCCAGGATCGATGCATGGAAACCCTTGTGCTGCAACTCGCGCACGAGCCGGTCTGCGTTGCTCCGGCTGGCAAAGGTACCGACCTGAACGCCCCAGCCGCCCGCCGAGGCGGCCTGCGAATGCGTGTGCTGCGCGCTTCGGTGCGCCGCACCCCCGCTCGGCGGCGATGCCGCCGAGGGCTGCGCATGTGGCGTGCTCGGCGCGGATGTTTGCGCCGGCGCCTCTGCCGCCGCAGCGCCTGCCGAGGGCGCAGGTGCCGGGGATGCACTCTCGCGTGCCGCATCATTGGCCGCCGTCGGCTGAGTCGCCGCGCCGCTCTCAACGCTCTGAGTCACCGGCGGACTCGTCGGCGCGAGAGGTCGGTGCGCTTCCTCGCCCAGCTCGACCGTATAGGAGCTCATGGGCGGCAGCTCGCTCGGTGCGGTCACCGACGCCAGGCGCCGTTTCGGCCCTGACAAGAGCTCCGGCACGACGAGCACGACCAGCGCCACCAGGATGACCGCGCCGGTCAGCCGCTCTTTCACTCGGGTATCCACGTTGGGGCGCTCGTGCAAGGATTCAAGCATGCTCGAAGACGCTGCTCATTCGAGTGCTTTCAGTATAGCCCAAGCCACTGCAGTGCCGAGCCGACCGTGAGGAACGAGCCGAACACGACGACGCGGTCGCCGGGCTTCGCGCGCGCGCGTGCAAGCTCGCAACCCGCGACGACCGAGTCCGTGGTCAGCGGCGCGGCGACGCTCGCAGAGAGGCGCTGCGCGAGCTGCTGAGCCGAGGAGCCGCGTGCGCCGGGCAGCGCGCACAGAATCCACTCGTCGATCTCTGGCGCGAGCGCACGGCCGATGGCCGGCACGTCCTTGTCGCTCAGAATGCCGCAGACCGCATACACCCTGCCGGTGCGCCCGCGCGTGCGCAGATTCGCGGCGAGCACCCGCGCAGCAGGCTCGTTGTGTGCCACGTCGAGTATCCATTCCACCTCGCCGGGAATGATTTGAAATCGGCCCGGCAGGCGCACCGAACGCAAGGCCGCTGCGGCAGCCGCGACGCTGAGTGAGCGTGCCTGTGGGAGCGATTCGAAGGCCGCGAGCGCGGTTGCCGCGTTCCGAAACTGAATGGCGCCTGCCAGCGCGGGCGGCGGCAGGGGCGCGAGCGTCGTGTGCAGGCCGTGGTACGTCCAGAAGCCGTCGTCGAGCTCCCAGGAGAAGTCTCGCCCCGCGATCACCGGCCGCGCATGCACGCGCTCGATGCTCGCGAAGACGCTCGCCGGCATATCCTCCGTGCCGAGTACGGCGGGGCGTCCCGCACGCACGATGCCGGCCTTCTCGGCCCCGATCGCCTCGAGCGTATCGCCGAGCCAGTCCCGGTGATCAAAGCCGATCGAGCACAGGACGGCCACATCCGCATCCACCACATTGGTCGCATCGAGCCGTCCGCCCAGTCCAACCTCGAGGACGGCGACATCGATGCGCTGCTCCGCGAACAAGAGCAGCGCGGCGAGCGTGTTGTACTCGAAGAACGTCAGGGTCGTGCCGCTTGCCTGCCGGGCCTCCTCGATACGCTCGAAGACGCTGACGAGCGCGGCATCCTCGGCCTGCGCCCCGCCGAGGTGGATGCGCTCGTTGTAGCGCAGCAGGTGCGGTGAGGTGAGGCTGCCCGTGCGATATCCCGCGGCTCGCAAGAGTGCATCGAGGTAGGCGACGGTGGAGCCCTTACCGTTGGTGCCCGCCACGGTGATGATGCGATAGCTCGGAGTGAGCAGCGCGAGTGCGCGCGCGACGGTCGCCACGCGCTCGAGGCCGAGATCGATGCTGCGCGCGTGCACCGATTCCTGCAGCTGCAGCCACTCGGCGAGGCTGCGGGTCATGGCGTGCGGGCGGGTGCGGGGCGGCTCGTCACGCCACTGCGAAGGGCGGTAGCTTCAGCAGCAGTCGCAGCAAGGAGGCGATGCGGTCGCGCATCTCGCGGCGGTCGACGATCATGTCGAGGGCACCGTGCTCGAGCTGAAACTCGCTGCGCTGAAAGCCTTCCGGCAAGGTCTCGCGCATCGTCTGCTGAATGACGCGCGGACCCGTGAAACCGATGAGGGCGCGCGGCTCGGCCAGGTTGAGATCTCCCAGCATCGCAAGGCTCGCGGACACCCCGCCCGTGGTCGGATCGGTGAGGACCGAGACGTAAGGCAGATGGGCCTGCGCCAGGCGGGCGAGCGCGGCACTGGTCTTCGCCATCTGCTGCAACGAGAACAGCGCCTCTTGCATGCGCGCCCCGCCGCTGGAGGTGAAGCACACCAGCGAGGCACGATGCTCGATGCAATGGTCTACCGCTCGCTTGAAGCGCTCGCCCACCACCGAGCCCATGGAGCCGCCGAGAAACTGAAACTCGAACGCAGAGGCGACCACGTCCAAGCCGTGCAGGGTACCGGCGAGCACAACCAGAGCGTCCTTTTCCCCGGTCGCCTTCTGCGCCTGTGTCAGCCGGTCCTTGTAGCGCTTGCTGTCGCGGAATTTGAGCGCGTCCTCGGGAGAGATGCCGGCACCGATCTCGAGCCGCTCGCCGGCATCGAGAAAGCTCCCGAGGCGCTCGCGCGCACCGATGCGCATGTGATGGCTGCACTTCGGGCACACATAGAGATTGCGCTCGAGCTCGGCGTGATACAGCACGGCATCACAGGCGGGGCACTTGATCCATAGCCCTCCGGGGACCGAGCGCTTGCGGCGCTCGGTCTTGATGCGCGAGGGCATGATCTTTTCAAACCATGACATGTTGGTACCCCATCAGGCCGGGAATCATAGCGCAAGCGCGGTCCGGCTCCGTGCTCGGCAGAGCGAAGGCCTGCGGGTAGCGGACGCTCCACAAGTAGAGGCCGTCGGGGGGCGCGGTCGCGGCCCCGCGCGTGCGGTCGCGCCCCTCCAGCACCTCTTGCGCCCAGCCAGGCTCGGCCTTGGCATGCCCGACGGCCACCAGCAGACCGACGATATTGCGCACCATATGGTGCAGGAAGGCATTGGCGGTCACGCGTATGAGGAGCCACTCGCCGCGGCGCTCGACGGACAGCTCCTCGAGCCGCCGAACCGGCGAACGCGCCTGACACTCCGCGGAGCGGAAGGCGCTGAAATCGTGCTCGCCGAGCAACGCGGGCGCCGCGGCACTCATGCGCTCGTCCGCGAGCCGCCGGTGGATCATCGTCGCGCGCCGTGTGGCGAGCGCCGAGCGCGTGTCGCGATTGCAGATGAGATAGCAGTAGGTGCGTGCCTCGGCGCTGTAGCGGGCATGGAAGTGCTCGGGAACGGCCCGGGCCCATGTCACGCTCACATCGCGCGGCAGGTGTGTGTTGGTTCCGAGCACCCAGGAGCGCGCGCTGCGTGCAGCCGAGGTCTCGAAGTGTGCAACCTGACCGATGGCATGCACGCCTGCATCGGTGCGCCCGGCGCCCACGAGGCTCACCGGGTGCGCTGCCACTGCGCTCAGAGCGCGCTCGACGAGCGCCTGAATGCTCGGCAGAGATGCCTGCGATTGCCAGCCCGCGTATGCCCTGCCGTCGTACTCGAGACCAACGGCGATTTTCGGCATCAGCCCGGCAGTGAGGCGATCAGGCGCTCGGCCTCCTGCTTCTGCGCCACCGAGCCCTCGCTGAGCACTTCCTCGAGGATGTTGCGAGCTCCTTCAGGATCGCCCATATCCATGTAGGCACGCGCCAGATCGAGCTTCGTGCCCACCTCGCTCATCGTCACCGGGTCCAGATCCGGGAGCGCGAGATCCTCTGAGCCGAGCCGCTGCGTGGCGACGAAGCCGGCATCCGGAACGGTCGCGGTACCGACATCCAGGTCGACGGGACCGCCAGCGCCATTCGGGCTGGCTGCGGGCGCCTGAGCCTCGCCGAGGTCGAAATCCAGGCCCGCCGACTTCAGTGCAGCCAGCCGCGAGGTATTGGCGGTGTCGGCGTTGGCCTCCTCAATCGCGCCGTCCAGCTGCCAGGAGCCGGACTCCGACTGACTGAGCGAGCCGGCACCGGCCGCACGCTGCTCCGCCGTCTCCATCATGCGGCGCGAGCGCTCGTCGAGCCCCGCGACCATCGTGGGCGAGTCGGGCGTCGCCGCGAGGGCCGGGTTTTCAGCGGTGTCGACGGCCCCGGCGTCGAGAGAGGCCAGGTCGAGCCCGAGATCATCGAGCGCCACCTCGGTGGTGTGCTCTCCGCCGCCCTGTTTGAGGGCCATTTCGACCTTCTGCCGAAGGGCCGGGTTCTGGGCATCCGGCCGTGGCTGCTCGATCGTCGGGCCTTCCTGCGTGTCATCCGTGCTGGGCGACGGCGCGCCGCGCGGCGTCTTCACGGTCATCTGCTGCGTGGCGCCACTCATATCGCGCGGCAGCTTCGCCGTCATCTGCTGGGTCGTACCACCCATATCGCGGGGCAGCTTGGCCGTCATCTGCTGCGTGGCGCCGCTCGCATCGCGCGGCAGCTTCGCAGTCATCTGGCGCGTGGTGCCGGTCGCGGCCTCACGCTCCACCGTGTCCTCCTCACGGCCGCCGCCCTGGCGCACCCTGGGGTTCTTGTCGGTCGCCTGGCCCGCGGCGGCTTCCAGAGCCTCGCGCTCACCGATGGCCGTGCCGATATCCAGATCGACGCCTGCCGCGGGGGTAATCGGGTCGCCGAGAATGTCGAAATCCACGCGGCTCTGACCGCCCTCCAGGTCCAGATCGACGCCGCCGGCCGCCGCGCCGCTCACGCCCGCCCCGCCTGCAAACAGCGGATCCTCGGGAGCGAGCTGCTTGCCCATGATCACGACCTTCTCCCACTCGCCGGGGGCGGCCTGGGCGCGCGTCTCGGCGAGCTCGCGCGAGGTCTGCAGGAACTGCTCCTTGTTGCCCCAGACGAAGAACACCTCGAGCAGCTTCAGCTTCAGATCCCGTCGCTCGGGCTCGCGCTGGATCGCAATACGCACGAGGTCGGCTGCCTGGTCGTACAGCCCGTAAGCCATGTGGAAGTCGGCTTCAGCGAGCGGATCGCCCTGATCGAGGTTGATCGCCGTCTCGCTGCTGATGGTCTCGTCCGAGGCTACGTGGCGCGTCGGCGGCGCTGCCGGGCTGCCGCCATCGAAGCGCGGCCGCTCGTGCGTACCGGACTCCTCGACGAGGAAGTTCGAATCCCGCTGCGGCATGAGCTGCGGATTGGTCGATTCGAAGGTCGGCTCGCGCGCACTCAGGGCTTCGGCGCCGGCTTCGGCGAGGCGTCCGAGAGAGTCATCGAAGCCGGTACGCCGGCGCGCCGCCAAGGTGCGCAGTCCGAAGAAGGCGAGCGCGGCGACGATCAGGAGCGCAAAGACCCACCAAAGTCCCAGGAGGCTATCGAGCCAGGAGCTCGATTCGGCGCGCGCGTGCTGCGCGGCCGGATGCGGCAGCGGCCTGCGCACCACGGGCGGCGGCGAGGCGGGCACCGGTGCAGAGGCCAGCGGGGGATTGGCAGGCTGGGTGGCCTCGGGTGCCGGTGCTGGCACGGCCTGCGGCGGCTGCTCGACCTTCGCAACGGGCGGTGGCACGCTCGGCTGAGGCTGGGCCTCTGGGGCAGTCGGCGGATTCGCGGCTGCATTCGGCGCGTTCGCGGCGGGTGCGGCGCCCGGCGCGGCTGCACCGCCGCGGGCCGCGAGCTTGGACTGAAGCTCGGCTAGCTCCGCATTGCGCATCTCGAGCAGGCGGTGCGATTCGTCGAGCTGCGACTGCAGCTCCTGCACGCGGCCCTGCAGAGCCTTCACGTCTGCGCTGGGGCCCTTGCCGGGCGCCGGTCCGGCGCCGGCATCCGCGGACGGCGACTCAGTCGGCGCCACCAGGCGCAATCTGCCCGGCTCTTGCGTCGTGCTGGCGACGCGCCCGGTGCTCTCGCGCCAGGCGGCAAACTGACGTCGCACCTCGGTGTTGGCCTGCTGAACGGTGATCGCATCAACCGATGCCTGGTCGGGAATGCGCAGGACCGCACCCGAGTGCATCGCGTTCATGTTGCGGTGGAAGGCGGCAGGATTTGCCTCGTAGGCTGCGAGCATCCAACGACGCTCATCCGAGACGGTCGGTCCCGCGTAGCGCTTGGCGATCCGCGACAGCGTATCGCCCTGCTGAATCGTGTAGTCCTCGGCCGAAGTGGCGGCCGTCGACACGGATGAGGGGCGCTTGGATGATTCCGCGCCGGCCGATGGGCTCGCCCCTTCTGCAGCGGATGCCGCGCCCGAGGAGGCGGCGCTGCTCGCGGTGCTGCTGTTGGAGGCCGAGCTGGTCGCGGACTCCGAGCCAGGTGTGCTCTCGGAAGGGGCCGCCGTCGCAGCCGCCGCGCCCGCCGCCGCCGAGGCGGCCGTTGCCGCCCCCGTCGCCGCCGGTGCAGTCTGCGCAGTCTGACCCGGTGCGCGCTCGATGGCGCCCTCACGCGTCGCGCCGGTGGCGGGAGCCGCTACGGGTGCATTCGCCACCTGATTGCGATTGGTCTGGTAGACCGGCGGGTCGAGTAGCAACGTGTACTCACGCACTACCTTGCCGCGGTCCCAGTCGACCTCGACCAGCATCGTGATGAAGGGCTCGGTGATGGGATCGCTCGTGTGCAGCTTGATGATGTCGCGGCCATCGGCTGTGTGGACGGCACGCAACGTCACCGTAGCGAGGAAGCTCGGCCAGTCGAGGCCGTTTCGCGCGAAGGTTTCGCGCGAGGCGATCTGCGGCTTCAAGGTGGCCAGCTCGTCAGGCGTGGCACCGATCAGCTCGATGTCGGCGTCGAGCGGTGCGTCGAGCGCCGAGTTGAGATGAATGTCCCCAAGGCCCAGGGCCAAAGCGGCCGCAGGACACACCACCAGCCCAGCCAGCGCCCACTTGAGGGATTTGGCAATCATTACGACACCCCGACCCACATCGGCCAGCTAGAAATCTTCAAAAGAAACAAACGCATGGACACCGCAAGCCTGGGTCCATGCAACGGACGGCAATATAACTTACAACCATTCGCGGACCAACATCTCGGCAATCTGCACGCTGTTCGTCGCGGCACCTTTGCGTACGTTGTCTGCAACGATCCATAGATCGAGGCCGCGCTCGCACGACATATCTTCACGTATCCGTCCGACATAAACTGTGTCGCGGTTCGCTGCCTCGGTGGCGGCCGTGGGATAGCCGCCCGGGCGGCGCTCATCGAGAACTGTGACGCCGGACGCGTTTTGCAGCAGCTCGCGAGCCTCCGCGGCGCCGAGCTTGCGGCGGGTCTGGATGTGGACGGCCTCCGAGTGGCCATAGAACACGGGCACCCGCACGGCGGTCGCGTTCACGCGGATGCTCGGATCCTCCATGATCTTCTGCGTCTCCCACACCATCTTCATCTCCTCCCTGGTATAGCCGTTGTCCTCGAAGCGGTCGATCTGCGGCACGCAATTAAACGCAATCTGCTTTGGGGTCACGCGTGCGGTCACGGGCCCGCGACCCGAGAGCAGCTCCGCAGTCTGGCTCGCGAGCTCCTCGACCGCTTCCTTACCGGCACCCGAGACCGACTGGTAGGTGGCGACGTTGATGCGCTCGATTCCCGCCGCATCATGCAGCGGCTTGAGCGCCACGACCATTTGAATCGTCGAGCAGTTCGGGTTGGCGATGATGCCGCGGTTGCGGTAATGCACGACGGCATGCGGATTGACCTCCGGAACGACGAGCGGGACCTCCGGCAAGTAACGAAACTCCGAGGTGTTGTCGATCACGACGCAACCGGCGGCGGTCGCACGCGGCACGCACTCGCGCGACACCTCCGCGCCCGGTGAGGAGAGCACGATGTCGGCCTGCGAGAAGTCGAACTGCGCCAGATCGCCGACCGGGTACTGCCGTCCTTTGAACTCCACGCTGCGCCCGAGCGAGCGGCTGCTTGCAAGCGGATAGAGCTCGGCCACGGGGAAGCTGCGCTCCTCGAGCACTCGAATCATGGTCTCGCCGACCAGGCCGGTGGCGCCGACCACGGCGAGATTGAATCCGCTACCCGCCGCGCCTCGACGGGTGGCGCGCTCTTCAGTCACGATGGACATGCTCCGTGATGACGGGAGTGGTCTGCACCACGTCCGCGTTCTGCGCGCGCTGGCGCAGGTAATGATCCATCAGGACGATGGCGAGCATCGCCTCTGCAATGGGCACGGCGCGCAGCCCGACACACGGGTCGTGCCGTCCCGTGGTGACAATCTCCACCGATTTCCCGCTCACGTCCACGGTGCGCCCCGGGATCTGGATGCTGGAGGTCGGCTTGAGGGAAAGATGTACCACGATGTCCTGTCCCGAGGAGATTCCACCGAGCACGCCCCCCGCGTGGTTGGCCGTGAAGCCCGTGGGCGTCAGCTCGTCGCGGTATTCGCTCCCCTTCTGCTGAGCCGCGAGCACCCCATCGCCCAGCTCGACGGCCTTCACCGCATTGATGCCCATCATCGCGTAGGCGATCTCTGCGTCCAACTTGTCAAACACCGGCTCGCCGAGGCCGGGCGGCACGCCCTGCGCAACGACCGTAATACGAGCGCCGATCGAATCACCCGCACTGCGCACCTGCCAGATGAGTGCCTCGAGCTCGCTCACGCGCGCCGGATCCGGGCAGAAAAAAGCGTTCCGATTGGCAGCGGCCGGTTCGACCGGATCGAGGCGCAACGTTCCGACCTGGCTCAGATAGCCCTGGATGCGCACGTTCAAGCGCTGCGCAAGGTACTTGCGGGCTATGGCGCCTGCCGCAACGCGCATCACGGTTTCGCGCGCCGAGGCGCGCCCTCCGCCACGGTGGTCCCGGAGGCCATATTTCTGTTGATAGGTGTAGTCGGCGTGCCCCGGTCGAAAGCGGTCCCGCAGCTTGTCGTAATCCCGGGAGCGAGCGTCCGTGTTCGCGACCTGGATGCCGATCGGCGTGCCCGTCGTGCGGCCCTCGAAGACCCCCGAAAGAATGTGGACCTCATCGCCCTCGCGGCGCTGGCTCACGAAATGCGAGGTGCCGGTGCGGCGCCGGTCCACGTCGGCCTGCAGATCCGCCTCCGTGAGCGGCAATCCGGGTGGGCAGCCGTCGACGATACAGCTCATGGCCGGTCCATGACTCTCGCCGCAGGTGGTCACCGTGAAGAGCTTGCCGATGGTATTGCCGGACATGTCGCTTCCAACTGCTCCGCCGTCAGCAGGAATACCCCGCCGCCGCCACGCGTGAACGTGAGCCAGGTGAACGGCAGCTGCGCGAACGCGCGCCGCACGGCGCGCTCGCTGTTGCCGACCTCCACGACGAGAATGCCACGCGGCCGCAAATGACGGCCCGCCTCGCGCAGAATGACGCGCACGCTGTCGAGTCCGTCACGGCCCGCAGCCAGTGCCAGGCGCGGTTCGTGGGCATACTCGCGCGGCAGCCCCCTCAGCTCGCGCACGCCCACATAGGGCGGATTGCTCACGATGATATCGTAGCTGCGCCGCCCGAGCGCGCGGAAATGATCCGACTCGATCAAACGCACGCGACTGTCGAGACGGTGACGGCGGACGTTGATGCGCGCAACATCGAGCGCATCCGCGGACACGTCCGATGCGTCGACCCGCGCACGCGGGAAGGCCTTGGCGCACGCGATCGCGATGCAGCCGCTGCCTGTGCCGAGGTCGAGCACGCGCTGCACGCGCGCCGGTTGCAGCCAGGGTGCGAAGCGCCGCTCTATCAGCTCGGCGAGCGGCGAGCGTGGAATGAGGACGCGGGGATCGACCCGCAGCTCGAGGCCTGCGAACCAGGTGCGCCCGGTGAGATAGGCGGCCGGCAGCCGCGTGCGGATGCGCCGCTCGAGAAGCGCGCGCACACGGGCCTGCGCCTGAGCGCCGATGCGCCTCGCGTAGTGGCGCTCCGGCGCCTGCTGCGGCAGATGCAGCGCATGCCACACGAGCGCTGCGGCCTCATCCCATGCGTTGTCGGTACCGTGGCCGAAGCACACCTGGGCGCGCCGCAGCCGCCGCGCGCCCTGCGCGATGAGCTCACGCACGGTAACGGACGTGCGCGCCGGTCGATGGCGCACGCTATGGGATAATCGGCTCATGAAAGTGCCGGTTTCATGGCTCGTCGTGGGGGTGATCGCCGTGTGCGCCGCGGCGGCCGGCCTGTGGACCGCCCAGAGGCTCGATCGGGCGCCGCAGCTCGCCGGCGGCACTTGGCTGCCGCGGCCACGCAGTGTCGGCAGCTTCGTGCTCACCGATCAGAACGGCGCTGCCTTCACGCAAACACAGCTGCGCGGTGCGCCCTCGCTGGTGTTCTTCGGATTTACCCATTGCCCGGACGTGTGTCCCACGACGCTCTACAAGCTCGCACAGGCGCGACGCGCTGCCGCCGTGCCGCATCTGCGCGTCCTGTTCGTGACGCTCGATCCGGCGCGCGACACCCCGCCGCTGCTCGCGCGCTACCTGCGTGCGTTCGATCCGCAGTTTCTCGGTCTCACCGGATCAGAGCAGACGATTGCGGCGCTCGCTGCGCACTTCGGCGTTGCCTTCGCGCGCGTGGCGCTCCCGGGCGGGGACTATACGATCGATCATTCGGCGGTGGTGTTCCTGCTCGATGCTGCCGGGAACATCGTTGCCGTGTTCACCGCACCGCTGGACATCGCGACCCTTACCCAGGATCTCCGCCACACCTCTGAGTTGCTCCGTGCCAGCTCCTGAGGCGCTCGCGGCTCGCGCGGGCCGCGAGGGCGGTTTGCGCGCGAGCGTCTTCGTGAGGCTGCAGCGCCTGCTCCCCCAGCATGCATTATCCCGTGCCGTCTATCATCTCACGCGCAGCCGCATCGGTATCCTCAAGAATCTGCTGATCACGAGTTTCGTCCGCGCCTTCCGTCCTCGCATGGCCGAGGCGGTCGAGCCCGATCCGCTGCGCTATCCGAGCTTCAATGATTTCTTCACGCGCGCGCTGCGCGCGGGTGCGCGGCCCATCGCACCGCAGCCCGAGCTGATCGTCTCACCGGTCGATGGCGCGGTGAGCCAGATCGGGCTGCTGGATGGGCTCGGCCTCATTCAGGCCAAGGGCCGCGAGTATCGGCTGGACGCACTGCTCGGCAGCCGGCCTGCGCACGCAGAGCAGCTGCCCGCCGCCGCGGAATGGACCCGGCGCCTCACGGGCGGCGCCTTCGCGACCTTGTATCTGGCTCCTTACGACTACCATCGGATTCACATGCCGCTCGGCGGTGCGCTGCGCGCAGCCTGGTACGTGCCGGGGCGGCTGTTCAGCGTCAATACCGTCACCTGCGCGGCGGTCGACTCGCTTTATGCGCGCAACGAGCGCGTGGTGTGCGCGTTCGAAAGCGAGCGCGGGCTGAGCTTCGTGATCGTGCTCGTGGGCGCACTCTTCGTGGGCAGCATGAGCACGCTCTGGCACGGGCAGATCACGCCCGGCGGCCCGCGCCGCAGGCGCGAGCTGCGGGCGCTCGCGCCTGCTCCGGCCTTCCTGAGCAAGGGTGCCGAGATGGGTCGTTTCAACATGGGCTCGACCGTCATTCTGTTATTCCCCGAGCGCACGCTCGAGTGGGCCGCCGCGCTTGGTCCCGGGAACCGCGTGCGGATGGGCGAGATGCTGGCGCGACTGCGCATGCCATGAGCAAGCCGCGGGAGCACTGGCGCCCCAGCGCATCGCGCGAGCTGCTCGAGCGGCGCGCCGCCCTGCTCGCGCAGACGCGCGCGTTCTTCGCAGAGCGCCACGTGCTCGAAGTCGACACACCGATCCTCGTGAACGCCGCCGTCACGGATGTGCACATCGAATCGGGCGTGGTGCAGCTCGGGCCGCGCGCCCAGCGCTACTTCCTGCACACCTCGCCCGAGTACGCCATGAAACGGCTGCTCGCCTGCGGCAGCGGCGATATCTTTCAGATCTGTCACGTAGTGCGAGGCGGCGAGCGCAGTCGCCTGCATAACCCCGAGTTCACGCTGCTGGAGTGGTATCGAGTGGGCTTCTCGCTGGAGGAGCTGATGAATGAGGTGGAAGCGCTCGCCCGCGGGCTGCTCGGTAAAGCTTGCAAGGGCTACGCGAGCGAGCGGCTGAGCTATCGCGAGGCCTTCCTGCGCGAGCTCGATCTGGATCCCTTCACGGCCGATCTGCAGCGCCTCGAGCACATCGCACGCGGGATCGGCTACCGGAGCGCGCATTCGGGAGCTGCCCCGCGCGCGGAGCTGCTCGAGCTGCTCGTCGCGGCGATCGTCGGTCCGCGGCTCGGGCGCGGCGCGCTCACCTTCCTGCATCACTACCCCGCCTCGCAGGCGGCGCTCGCGGAGCTCGATGCACAGCAACCCGGCACCGCGCTGCGCTTCGAGCTCTACTGCGAGGGCGTGGAGCTCGCCAATGGCTTCCAGGAGCTGACGGATGAGCGGGAGCAGCGCCGCCGCTTCCAGGCCGATCTCGCGGAGCGCCGCCAACGCAAGCTGCCTGAGATCGAAGTCGACGAGCGGTTGCTCGCTGCGCTTGCTGCCGGTTTGCCCCGGTGCGCCGGTGTGGCGCTCGGCTTCGACCGGCTGCTCATGCTCGCGGTGGGTGCGCGCGCGATCGAAGCGGTGCTGTGCTTTCCGACCGAGAGTGCCTGATGAGCTTTGCCAGCCAGGCGTACGACTTTCGTGACAAGCCCCGGGCCTACGCCGCCCTGGCGGCCGCGCTGCGCGCACTGCTCGAGAACGAGGCGGACGCGATCGCCAACGCGGCCAATACGGCGGCGCTCATCTATCAGGCGCTGCCGGAGATCAACTGGGCGGGCTTCTATTTCCTCAGGGGAACCGAGCTCGTCGTCGGCCCTTTCCAGGGCAAGCCGGCCTGCGTGCGCATCGCACTCGGGCGCGGAGTGTGTGGCACCTGCGCGGCCCGCGCAGCAAGTCTCGTCGTGCCTGACGTGCACGCCTTCCCGGGACACATCGCCTGCGATGCGGCGTCCCGCTCGGAGATCGTGATTCCGCTGCTCGCCGGGCATGCGGTGCTCGGCGTGCTCGACCTCGACAGCCCGCGCGCGGCGCGCTTCGACGATGCGGATCGCCGCGGGCTCGAGGAGCTCGCGGAGATCTATCTGGAGGCGAGCAGCGCCACGCTGCGCAAGCTACTCAACGGCTGAGGGTGCCGGGGGGCGGCGGGCCGCTACTGCTTGGCGCGCGAGATGTACTGTCCGGTGCGGGTGTCCACGCGGATGAATTCGCCCTCGTTGATGAAGAGCGGCACGCGGACGACGGCTCCGGTCTCGAGCTTCGCGGGCTTCTGTCCGCCCGTTGCGGTATCCCCGCGCAGTCCCGGGTCGGTCTCCACCACCTTGAGCTCGATATGGGGCGGCGGGGTCACGACGAGCGGCTGGTTGTTCCAGAGCGTGACGATGCAGACGGTGCCGTCCTTCAGCCACATCGCGCCGTCACCCACGGCGGCCTTGCCCGCGGTGTACTGCTCGAAGGTGTCCGGCACCATGAAGTGCCAGAAATCGCCGTCCTGGTAGAGATACTGCATGTCCATCTCGACCACGTCCGCCGCCTCGACCGACTCGCCCGACTTGAAGGTGCGCTCGATCACACGCCCGCTCTTCAGGTTGCGGATCTTCACGCGATTGAATGCCTGACCCTTGCCCGGCTTGACCATCTCGTTTTCGATGATCGAGTAGGGCTCGCCGTCGAGCAGGATCTTCACGCCGGCACGGAATTCGTTGGTGCTGAAGCTCGCCATTTCTTTTGCATCTGTCGCTGAGTGTGAAAAATATACCGGCATCCCGCGAACCCCGCCACCCGAGCTTGACGGCCCGTGCCACAGGCGGACCCAATGTGAGAGCTTTCGCACGCGGCCCGCGCGCGGCTTGATGCTAAGATCCCGGCGCTTGTTGGGGTGGTCCTGTGAGGCACGTCACGTATGTCTGAGCAGAACGCCGTTCCGCTCATCGTGCTGAGCGCCTCGCGGGATCCGGCGGAACTCATCAATGGAATCCTGCGCCGCGCCGGCCACCCGGTGCATTGCACCTGGATCCCCTCGCTCCCCGATCTGGGGGATGCGCTGACGCAAATCAATCCCGAGCTGCTGCTGGTCGTCGATCACGGCGAAGACGAGGTGGCAACGGCTGCCGATATCCGCGATCAGTTCACCCCTGCGGTGCCGCTGATCGTGATCGCGGATGAGATCGATGAGACGCGCATGGCGGAGGCCATGCATCAAGGTGCGCGCGATGTGGTCACGCTTGCGAACGAGGGGCGCCTGCAGGCGGTGATGGGGCGCGAGCTGCGCGCGCACCGCCTCGAGCGCGCGCTCGACAGCACGCTCAAGTCCGCGCGGGATGCGCGCCGCCAGCTCGAGTCCGTGCTGCAGCACTCGAACGATGCCATCGCACAGGTGCAGGAGGGCATCGTGGTCGATGCCAATGCCGCCTGGCTCGAGCTGTTCGGCTTCGAGCGCAACGCGATCGTCGGGCAGCCCATCATGGACGTGTTCGACGAGTCCACGCACGCGGCGCTCAAGGGAGCGCTCGCGGCCTGTCTGCAAGGCCGCTGGAGCGATCACACGCTAAGCGCCAACGGCTATTTCGCCGACGGCTCGCGACGCACGACCGAGCTGCTCCTCAGTCTCGGTGAGCACGACGGCGAGCCCTGCGTGCGCTTGACGGTGCCGGCGCGCCAGCGCGACGAGCGCAAGCTCGCCCAGGAGCTCGAGGACGCCGTCAAGCGCGATGCCTCCACCGGCATGCTGCATCGGCGTCCGCTGCTCGAAGCGATCAACAAGCGACTGCAGACGCCCACGCCCGGAGGCGTGCGCTATCTCGCTGCCATCCGCCCGGACAAGTTCGCAACGATCGAGCACGACGTCGGGGTGCTCGCGAGCGAGGATGTGCTGATCGAATTTGCGCGCCTGCTGCACGGACAGCTCAACAGCCACGATCTCGCGGGGCGGCTCGGCGGCGTGGGTTTTCTGGTGCTGCTCGAGCGCGGCAACACCCATGACGTGGAGGTCTGGAGCGAGGAGCTGGTTGCACGGGCGGCGAAACACGTGATCCCCATCGGGGACAAATCACTCTCGCTGACCTGCACCGTCGGGCTCTCCGTGGTGCCGGCAGGCGCGACCAACGCCGATGCCGCGATCGTCGATGCCATCGAGGCGTGCCGGCGCGCCCAGCAGCGCAGCGGCAACCAGGTAGCCGCCTCCGACCGCGCGGACGCGGACACACGGGTGCAGTCGTACGACAAGGTCTGGGTCAAGCACATCAAAGCGGCGCTCATGGAGAACCGCTTCCGCCTCGTCCAGCAGCCGATCGCAAGCCTGCAGGGCAACGATCCGGGCATGTTCGACGTGCTCGTGCGCATGCTCGATCCGCAGGGCAAGGAGGTGCTGCCCGGGGAGTTCCTGCCGGCGGCCGAGCGCAATGATCTGCTCAAGAACATCGACCGCTGGGTCGTCGGCGCATCGCTCTCGTTTGCGGCCCAGCGCAAGACCCAGTGTCTGTTCGTGCGCCTGTCCAAGGACACGCTGCGCGACGGCTCCTTCCTCGGCTGGATCGACAATCAGATGCGCTCCACCCGGGCCGAGCCCGCGCGTGTGTGCTTTCAAGTGCCGGAGGACGTAGCCGCGAGCCAGGTGACCGAGTTCGGCGCCCTGGCGGCTGCGTTGCACAAGCGGGGTTTCCGCTGCGCGCTCGAGCGCTTCGGCTCGGGCCGCGATCCGCACGCTCTGCTCAACTCGGTGCCACTCAACTTCGTCAAAATCGATGGTGCTCTGGTGCAGAGTCTCACGCGCGATGCCGATCTGCAGCAGCGCGTGCGTCTGCTGGTCGAGAACGCCTCGCGGCGCAAGATCGAAACGATCGCCGAGCGCGTGGAGGACGCCAATACCATGGCGGTGCTCTGGCAGCTCGGCGTGCAGTACATCCAGGGTTACTTCGTTCACGCCCCCGAAGAGGTCGTGCTGCGGGCCGAGCGCTGAGGGTCAGCCGGCCGCCAGCGCCGGGGCGACCTCGCGTGCGAATAGCGTGACCGATCGCAACGCATCCTCGTAAGAGATGTCGCCGAAGATCAGCTGACAGAGAAAGAAGTTGGCGCGCGCCGTCGTGCGCTGCGCCTCCAGGTAGGCGCGCACCGTTTCCGGGCTGCCGGCGATGCCGTTCCCCAGCTGCTCGAGCGCATCCCACTCGGTGGGAAAGTTGATGGGCAGAGGCACGCCACGCCGATCCCAGATCGCGGAGAAGGCGCGGCGCCAGCGCCGGAATGCGCTCCGTGCCACTGCACGCGCCTCGCGGTCGGTGTCCGCCACGACCATGTGGCGTGCGAGGCCGAGAAAGGGCAAATCCGTGTCGCTCCGGCCGAGCGCGCTCCACTCAGCCCGGTAGCGATCGAGAATGCCGCGTGCGGCCGCGGCCGGCATGAGGGAAACGACGTTCGTGCTGTTCGCCGCCGCCCAGGGCGTCGAGTCCGCGTGCGAGATGCCGTACCAAAGCGGCGGCCGGGGCCGCTGAAACGGCCTGAGCACCATCGAGAAGTTGCGCACCCGGTAGTGTTTGCCCTCGAAGTTCACGGTCTCGGCACCGAGGGCCTGCAGCACAATGTCGCGGGCCTCGGCATAGCGCTCGGCGACGCTCGCGGGATCCACGTCGTAGATCTCCTGCTCCGGCCAGACCGCGCCGCGGCCCAAACCGAGCTGCAGCCGACCCTGACTCATTTGATCGAGCATGCAGATCTCTTCGGCGAGACGCATGGGGTGATAGAGCGGCGCAACGTAGACCATGGGTCCGAAGCGCAAGCGCGATGTCCGCTGCGCGACGGCCGACAGATACACGCTGGGCGATGGCGCGAGGCCGAGTGGCGTGCCGTGATGCTCGGCCACGTGATACGAATAGAATCCGAGCCGATCCAACTCGGCCACCAGCCGCAACCGCTGCTCGTACTGCTCCGCCAGCGGCCGACCGCTGTCGTCGAGGTGGTCCATGACTCCGAACTGCATGCCTCAGGCGCTCAGCTGCAGATGCCGCTCGCGCGACCAGTGCAGAATCTTTGCCTCGAGAGTCGCGGCGTCGAGTCCCGCGGCCGCGAGACAGTCGTTGCGTGAGCCGTGTTCGATGAATCGGTCGGGAATGCCGCAGTGAAGCACAGGCAGGCAAACCGAAGCGGCCGACAGGCATTCGCTCACCGCGCTGCCCGCGCCGCCGCCGATGACGTTCTCCTCGAGTGTCACGAGAGCCTGATGCTTGGCCGCGAGCGACAGGACGAGGCGCTCATCGAGCGGCTTCACATAGCGCATGTTGACCAGCGTCATGTCGTGCCGCTCGGCAATGGCCTGCGCGGGGGCCACCATGGAGCCGAAGGCGAGCAGCGCGATGCCGTGGCGTCCCGTGCGGCGAAGCTCGGCCTTGCCGACCGGTAGCGTGCCGAAATCCAAGTTGACGGCGCTGCCGGGCCCCTGGCCGCGCGGGTAACGCACCGCCGTCGGACCTTTCTGCTCCAATGCCGTGGTGAGCATCTGGCGGCACTCGTTCTCATCCGCGGGTGCCATCACCGTCATGTTGGGAATGCACCTGAGATAGCTCAGGTCGAAACTGCCCTGATGGGTCGCACCATCCCCGCCCACGAGTCCGGCGCGATCGATCGCGAAGACCACCGGCAGGTTCTGCAGGGCCACATCGTGAATCAACTGGTCGTACGCTCTTTGCAGAAACGTCGAGTAGATCGCCACGACGGGCCGCAACCCCTCGCACGCGAGCCCGGCAGCGAGGGTCACGGCGTGCTGCTCGGCGATCGCGGTATCGAAGTAGCGCTCCGGAAAGCGCCTCGAGAATTCGACGAGCCCGGAGCCTTCGCGCATCGCCGGCGTGATGCCGATGATGGCGGGGTCGCGCGCCGCGATGTCGCACAGCCATTGCCCGAATACCTGGGTATAGGTGGGACCGGAGGACTTCTCCTTGTATACGACCCCGGTCTGCGGATCGAACGGGCCGGGCCCGTGCCACTTGATCGGGTCGGCCTCCGCGGGCGCATAGCCCTTACCCTTCTGGGTAACCACGTGCAGCAGCTGGGGACCCTTGAGGCTGCGCACGTTGCGCAGGGTCGCAACGAGCGCGTGCACGTCGTGGCCGTCCACCGGACCGATATAGTTGAAGCCCAGCTCCTCGAAGATGGTCCCCGGCAGCACCATGCCCTTCATGTGCTCTTCGGAGCGGCGCGCGAGCTCGAAGGCCGTCGGCACCCGGCGCAACACCCGCTTGCCGCCCTCGCGCAGGTGCGAGTAGAGCCGTCCCGAGAGCAGCCGCGCCAGATAGTTCGAGAAAGCGCCGACCGCTTCTGAGATCGACATGTCGTTGTCGTTGAGGATCACGAGCAGATCAGCGTCGGTCGAGCCCGCATGATTGAGCGCCTCGAACGCCATGCCGGCGCTCATGGCGCCATCGCCGACGACGGCCACGATTTTGCGGCGCACGCCGGATCGAGCGCTCGCGATCGCCATGCCGAGCCCGGCACTGGCCGCCGTCCCTGCATGGCCCACGCCGAAAGTGTCGTACTCGCTCTCGTGGCGCGCGGGAAAGGGAGCGAGTCCGCGGCGCAGCTTGATCGTGTGCAACCGGTTGCGCCGGCCCGTGAGCACCTTGTGCGGGTACGCTTGATGACCTACGTCCCACACCAGTCGATCGTGCGGGGTGTCGAAGACATAGTGCAACGCGACGGTGAGCTCGACGGCGCCCAGCCCGGCAGCGAAGTGACCGCCCCGCGTGCTCACGCTCTGGATCAGAAACCCGCGCAGCTCTGCGGCCAGCGCCGGCAGCTGCGCCACGCCCAGCCGCCGCAGATCCTCCGGAGAGTCGATCTCATCGAGCAGTGGAAAGAGCGTCATGGCTGCGAAAGAGCCTGCGCTCAGTAGCGGCGCGACAGCAGCCAGTTGGAGAGCAGCCGCAGCGGCTCGGCACGCGCCCCAAAGGGAGTGAGCGCGACGAGCGCCAGCGCGTGCAGGCGCTGCACGCGCTCTTGCGAGGCGGCGATGCCGATGATCGCCGGATGCGTGGGCTTGGCGCGCTCGCGATCCGCCCCGGTCGGCTTGCCCAGGGTGGAGGTGTCGCTCAGCACATCGAGCAGATCGTCCTGAATCTGAAACGCGAGGCCGATCGCGGCCGCGAACTGCTCGAGCGCGGTATGCAGGGAAGGCTCGAGCGAGGGCACACACGCCGCCGCCATGAGCACACTCGCGCGGATCAGCGCGCCCGTCTTGCGGGCGTGCATGTCCTCCACCTCGGTAATGCTGAGATGCCTGCCCTGCGCCTCGAGATCAATGGCCTGACCGCCGGCCATTCCGAGACTGCCGCTCGCACGCGCCAGCAGCGCCACCAATCGCAGCCGGATGGCCGCAGGCTCCGGCAGCGCGGGATCCGTTGCCAGCAACTCGAATGCGAGGGGCTGCAAGCCGTCGCCCACGAGAATTGCCGTCGCCTCATCGAAGGCCTTGTGGCAGGTGGGACGCCCACGACGCAGGTCATCGTCGTCCATGGCCGGCAGGTCGTCGTGTACCAGTGAGTAGACGTGCACGAGCTCGAGCGCACAGGCGGCGCCTTCGACCTGGTCCTCCGTCAGCCCGAGCGTGCGTGCCGTTGCGAACAGCAGGGCCGGCCGTATGCGCTTGCCTCCGCCGAGAACGCTGTACCGCATGCCCTCGTGCAGGCGCGCGGGGACCACACTCGATCGCTGCAGCCGCGCCTCGAGCGCGCGCTCCATGCGCTCACGCCAGGCCGTGAGCTGGGCGCCAAATGCCTCGCTGGCCTCGGACTCGCGGTTTGCCTCGCGCGGCCGAAGGTCGGCAGCGTCGTTCACGCAAAATCTCCCGTCCCATCACCGCTCACTGCGGTCTCGTCGCAGGCTCGCCACCGCCCCGCTGGGCGCGCTTTACTTCACTGACCGGAATACTGACGACGGAGGGTCCATGGGCTTCAGCGCCGTAGAGAATCGGCAGGTCCGGCGCCATCGGTCCGTGCACCCGCGGTCCGCGCAGTGAGGTGAGCCACGCCTTGAGGGGTCGCCTGAAGGCCTCGTCGACGGCGGTTCCCTCATAGCCGCAATGCGCCATGCAGTTGTCACAGCGCGGGTTGCGGCCGACACCGTAGTGCTCCCAGTCCGTGTCGTCTATGAGCGAGCGGTAGCTTGGCGCATACCCCTCGTCCGAGAGCAGGTAGCAAGGTCGCTGCCAACCGAAGATGTTGTAGGTGGGATTGCTCCAAGGAGTGCACTGATAGCGCTGATTGCCGGCCAGAAAGTCGAGAAACAGCGCCGAGTGGTTGAACACCCAGCGTCTGCGCGGCTGTTTGCCGCGCTTGAAAATCTCGCGGAACAGTCGCTTGCTCGCGCTGCGACCGAGAAACACGTCCTGCCGTGGCGCATGCGAGTAGCTGTAGCCCGGTGAGACGGTGATCGCCTCGATGCCGAGCCCCATGGCGGTGTCGAAGAAGCTGGCCACCTCGTCCGGGTTCTCGCCGTGAAAGAGCGTGCAGTTGATCGTGACGCGGAAGCCTTTCGCCCGCGCCAGCCGGATCGCGGCGACCGCCTTGTCGTACACGCCCTCGAGACAGACCGACTCGTCGTGCCGCTCGCGATTCCCATCCAGATGAATCGAGAAGGTCAGATACGGCGAGGGCTGGTACGAGTCGATGTGCTTGGCGAGCAGGATCGCGTTGGTGCACAGGTAGACGAACTTCTTGCGCGCGACGATCCCCGCGACGATTTGCGGCATCTCCTTGTGGATCAGCGGCTCGCCGCCCGGAATAGAGACGATCGGCGCCCCGCACTCGTCGACGGCCTTGAGCGCGTCGGCGACGCTCATGCGCTTCTTGAGAATCTCCGGCGGGTAATCGATCTTGCCGCAGCCCGCGCAAGCCAGATTGCACTGGAACAGGGGCTCGAGCATCAGCACCAAGGGATAGTGCTTGTCGCCGGCGAGCTTGCGCCCCACGATGTGGCGCGCGACGCGATACTTCTGTAACAGGGGAATTCCCACGACTTCACAACCTCGATCCGGCCTTGCCGGCAAATGTCTCAGCGACGCAACAGCTGCGGCGACTGCAGGGCCATGATCTCATCCCGATGATCGCGCCAGATGCGGCCCCACTCCAGCATGAACCAGGGAGTGAACTGCGTTGCACCGCCGTCTGTCATCTCGCGCTGCAGCGCCTCCAGGTCGACCCAGCGCCAGTCCGCGATCTCGCTGCGATTGATCCGCAGCCGTCCCGAGTGCCGCCCGCAGAAGACCGAGCACAGCTCGTGCTCGGCGCCCTCCGCGCCATACTGCGCCTGGTACTGAAATTTGAACAGAAACTGCAACGGGCAGCGGATACCCAGCTCCTCGTACAACCGCCGATGAATCGCCAGCTCCATGGGCTCGGCCACCCGCGGATGGCTGCAGCAGCTGTTCGACCAGTAAAGCGGCCACAGGCGCTTGGTGGCCGCTCGCTGCTGCAGCAGCAGCTCGCCCTGCTCGTTGAAGATCAAGAGCGAGAAGGCGCGGTGCAGCACCCCCAGGCCCTCATGGCAGAGCGCGCGGCTGAGCTGTCCGAGCTCCCGGTCACAGTCATCGACCAGGATCAGAGCCTCGGAATCTGTTGAAATAGCGACAGCGGCACCGCCAGGGTTGGGCCGTACAGTATCCATCGACAGACAACTCCTCGTTGCGCGTGTTCCCGATGGCGATGCACCTCGAGCAGGCGCCGCAGCCTGCGCGCCACAACTCGCGCAAGTGACGTACGCATGATAACTGTCCGCCAAACGTCTGCGCCAGCATCGCCAGGTCGGCTGTACCACGCACGCCACAACGAGGTCTGTGGCCGCGCGTGCGACTTTCAGCAATCTTTCAAGCTCTTTGAGTGATGCCGCCAGCGCTTCAGCTTGCAAGCGTGTGGCTGGGCACGGCACTGACCGCGGTGGCGCTCGCGTACGCGATCACCGCTTGGGTGGCAGTGTGGCGGCGGAAAGCGGCGCCTGCGCAACGCGCTGCGCGCTCCCTCGCTGCCCAGTCTGCGCCAGCGGCCGTGACGGTGTTGAAACCCCTGTGTGGAATCGAACCCGGCACCTACGAATGTTTGCGTAGCTTTTGCATGCAGCGCTATCCCTGCTTGCAGATCGTGTGCGGTGTGCGCGATGCGCTCGATCCCGCAGTGCCCGTGGTGCGCCGTCTGCAACAGGAGTTTCCTGCGCTGCAGCTCGAGCTGGTCATCGATGGCCGCCAGCACGGCAGCAGTCTCAAAGTCAGTAACTTGATCAACATGCTGGCCCGGGCACGCCACGAGCATCTCGTCATCTCTGACAGCGACGTGCGCGTCGCGCCCGACTATCTCTCGGGCGTCATCCCGGAGCTCGCACCCAGCGGCGTGGGACTTGTGACCTGCGCCTATCGCGGCCGGCCGCGCGGCGGCCCCTGGGCGCTGCTGCTCGCCATGTTCATCAACGATTGGTTCATGCCGTCGGTGTTCGTGTCCGCCTTGCTCGGCTCCCAGGCTTTCGTCTCCGGCGCAACCATCGCACTGCGGCGCGCGACCCTCGATGCCATCGGAGGTTTCTCGGCCATCGCCGATCAGCTCGCCGATGACTACATGCTCGGCGAGCTGACGCGCCGGCTCGGTCTAAGGACGGTGCTCTCGCGCGTGCTCGTGGAGACGGACATAAGCGAGCCGCATCTCGCCGATCTGATTCGTCACGAGCTGCGCTGGCTGCGGACCATCCGTGCCGTGCGGCCCGCCGGCTACGCGTGCTCCTTTGTGACTTTCTCCCTGCCGGTGGCTGCCTTGGGCTGCCTCCTGGCGGGCCTGTCCGCGGGCAGCCTCGGCCTGTTTGTTCTGACGGGAATCGTGCGAGTCATGCTACATTTTGCCAATCGTGGGGCCGATTCCGCCCTGATACAGCTAATGGTATTGCCGTTCAATGACTTGCTCGCTTTCGGCCTGTGGTGTTGGGGCTTCGCCTCCCGGCGTGTTCACTGGCGGCAGCGCCGCTACCGCGTCGCGCGCGACGGCTCCGTGCAGCCCCTTCCCTGAGTACCGAGGTGCCGGGCGGTGAACACCCTTTTCCTGCATCCGCCCTCATTTGACGGCTACGATGGCGGCGCGGGCGCCCGCTATCAAATGAAGCGCGAGGTCCGCTCCTTCTGGTACCCCACCTGGCTCGCGCAGCCTGCAGCCCTGGTCGAGGGCTCCAAGCTCATCGATGCGCCGCCACACCGGCTGAGATTCGAGGACATCATTCCGGAGATCAAGAACCGCGATCTCGTGGTGATGCACACCTCCACGCCCTCCTTCAAGTCGGACGCCAGGACGGCGGAGATGATCAAGGCGATCAATCCGCGCGTGAAAATCGGCTTGATCGGCGCCAAGGTCGCCGTCGAGCCGGAGAAGAGCCTGATCGGCGCGAGTGCCGTCGACTTCGTGGCGCGCAACGAGTTCGATTTCACCATCAAGGAAGTGGCCGACGGGGTGCCCTGGAGCGAGATCAAGGGACTCTCCTACCGCAATGCCGCCGGGGGCATCGTTCACAACGAGAACCGCGCGGTACTCGAGAACATGGACCTGCTGCCGTGGGTGACGCCGGTCTACAAGCGCGATCTCATCATCGAGAACTATTTCGGCGGCTACCTTAAGCACCCGTACATCTCCTTCTACACGGGCCGCGGCTGCAAGTCGCGCTGCACCTTCTGCCTCTGGCCGCAGACGATCGGCGGCCATCGCTACCGGGTGCGCTCGGTGGAGAATGTCGTGGCGGAGATGCGCTGGGCGAAGGACGCCTTCCCGCAGGTCAAGGAATTCTTCTTCGACGATGACACCCTGACCGACAACGCACCGCGGGTCGAGGCGCTCGCGCGCGAGCTCGGCAAGCTCGGGGTGACCTGGTCGTGCAACGCCAAGGCCAACGTGCCGCGCAAGACGCTCGAGGTCATGCGCGAGAACGGCCTACGGCTGCTCCTGGTGGGCTACGAATCGGGCAATCAGCAGATCCTCTTCAACATCAAGAAGGGCATGCGTGTCGAGTTCGCGCGCCGCTTCACCAAGGACTGTCACGAGCTCGGCATCGTGATCCACGGCACGTTCATCCTGGGGCTGCCCGGAGAAACCAAGCAGACGATCCAGGAGACGCTCGATTTCGCGAAGGAGATCAATCCCCATACGATTCAGGTTTCGCTCGCCGCACCCTACCCCGGTACCTTCCTGTATCGTCAGGCGAAGGAGAACGGCTGGCTCTACAACGAGGAGATCGACCTGCTGACGCAGGAGGGCACGCAGATCGCGCCGCTCTCCTATCCGCATCTCAGCCATGCCGAGATCTTTGAATCCATCGAAGATTTCTATAAGAAATTCTATTTCCGGCCCTCCAAGATCGCATCGATAGTGGCCGAGATGATTGCCAGCCCCGAGATGATGAGGCGCCGCTTGCGCGAGGGTGTGGAGTTCTTCCGCTTCTTGCGGACGCGGCACGACGCCGCTTGAAGGGCTTGATCGTCACGGCGGATGACTTCGGCGCGGCACCTGAAGTCAACGAGGCCGTCGAGACCGCGCACCGCCACGGCATTCTCAGCGCCGCCAGTCTCATGGTTGCGGCGCCCGCCGCAGCCGACGCGATCGCGCGGGCGCGTCGCTTGCCCTCCCTGCGCGTCGGCTTGCATCTCGTGCTGGTCGAGGGCTGGCCGGTGCTGCCCGCAGCGAAGCTCCCGCAGCTCGTGCAGCCGAGCGGCATGTTGCGCTCGGATATGGCGGCTCTCGGGCTGGCGCTCGCCTGCAATGGCGCCGCGCGCCGCCAGCTCGCCGCGGAAATCGAAGCGCAGTTCGCGGCTTTTCACGCCACCGGACTGCCGCTCGATCATTGCAACGCCCACAAGCATTTCCAGCTCCATCCGCTCGTCGGCAAGCTGATCGCAACAATTGGCGTGCGCTTCGGACTGCGCGCAGTGCGCGTGCCGCTCGAGCCCGCGGCCGTCCTGCGCAGCATCGAGCCGCGCACGCGCGCCCTGCCGGCAGCGCTCACGGATCCCTTTGCCCTTTCGCTACGCCGGCGCCTGCGGCGTGCGCACCTGCTCACGCCCGACCGAATGTTCGGATTGCGCTGGTCGGGACAGATGAGCGCGCAGCGTCTCGGCGCTCTCATCCGGCGGCTACCGCTCGGTCTCAACGAGGTCTATCTGCATCCCGCCACCGGCGCTTTCGCGGGATGCACGCCCGGCTATCGCTATCGCGAGGAGCTCGCTGCGCTTACCGATCCCGCAGTCGTTGCGACGTGTCGCGATGCCGCGGTGCGGCTCGGCGGTTTTAGCGATTTCCTGAGCCGCGAGGCACCGGCGGCCGCGGGGGCGCGCGCCTCGATGCCCAGCGGGAGCGTGCTGCGATGAGCCGGCCCTGGTCCGCCATGCCCGCATCCTCCAGCGCGGAGGAGCTATGTCCCGAGGGCCCGATTCGCCTGGGCAGCGCCGCGCACAAGACCCTCTTCTGCCGCACCCTGCTCGACACATTCAATCCCTACAAGCCCGCGGTGATCGATTGGCCGGCGCTCGACCCGGAGCCACGCGAGCGACTGGTGAGCCTGCCCATCTGGGATATCGCCGTGCAGACCGAAGGTCGCGCCCGGCTCAACGTCGCCACTTATGCGGCCGGCGTCGCGGATCCGCTCTTGCGCCGGGCTATCGAGCTCAACGCCTTCGAGGAAGGACGCCACAAGCACGTGCTCTCGAACCTCGTCCAAGCCTACGGGATCAGCCTCGCGCCCGAGCCCTCTTACCTCGTGCCGCGAGATCCCGAATGGGCGTTCATGGTGACCGGCTACAGCGAGTGCATCGATAGTTTCTTTGCGTTCGGCCTGTTCGAGTCGGCCAAGCGCTCGGGATTCTTTCCTCCGGAGCTGGTCGATACCTTCGAGCCCGTCATTCAGGAAGAGGGCCGTCACATCCTGTTCTTCGTCAATTGGGCGGCCTGGCATCGGCGCACCATGCCGCTCTGGCGGCGCCCGTATTTCGAGCTCAAGGTGCTCGCGGTGTGGCTCTTTCTGATCTGGGAGCGTATCGGGATCGCTCGCGATGTGGGCAACGGCGTACAGGACAACAATTTCACCGTGACCGGGGCGAAATCGGTCGGCGCCGACATCGACGTGCGTGAGCTGATCAGGATCTGCCTCGCCGAGAACGAGCGCCGTCTGGGCGCCTACGACGCACGGCTGCGGCGGCCATGGGCCGTTCCGGCCCTGGCGCGGCTGGCGCTTCGCATCATGCGTCTGAGGTCCCAGCGGCCCGGTTGACATCGCCGCCAGCTCCCGCGTCCTGCCCGTGTGAAACTTCGCCTCGTTATCATCGCCGCGCTCGGGATCGCCCTCGCGCTCTATCTCGTGTTGCACATCGGCTGGGGCGCCGTGCTCTCCTCGGCGGCAAGCCTCGGCTGGCGCGGCTTTGCGATCCTGTGCCTGTACTCCCTCGGCATGTTCGTGGTGCTCGGCACCGCCTGGTGTGTGCTGCTGCCCGCCTCCTCGCGTCTCGGTCTGCGCATCTTCGTCTGGGCGCGCATGGTGCGCGATGCCGCCGCCGAAGTGCTGCCGTTCTCGCAGCTCGGCGGCATGGTGCTCGGCGGACGTGCCGCGATCCTGCACGGCGTGCAGCGACCGGTGGCCTTCGCGTCGATGATCGTGGATGTGACGACCGAGATGCTCGCACAGCTCGCGTACGTGGGTCTCGGCATCGCGATCCTGAGCACGCATGCTCCGAGAGGCTCGGAGGCGGCTTCTCTGACGAGCTTCTTCGAGGTCGGCCTGCTGCTCGCCGCGATGGCCGGCGGCATCTTCCTCGCCCTGCAACGCTATGGTCATTGGGTGACCGAGAAGCTCGCCGCACGGCTCATACCGAGGGCGCTCGCAGCCACCACCGCCGTCACGGCGACGATCGACTCGATCTATCGCTCACCGGCACGCGTCTGCCTGTCCACGGCGGTGCACTTTGCAGGTTGGATCGCGAGCGCGATCGGCACCTGGATCGCCTTCCGCCTCATCGGCACGCACATCGGCGTCGCGCCGGTCATCGCCATCGAGAGTCTGGTGTATGCCGCGCGCAGTGCTGCTTTCGTCGTTCCCAACGCACTCGGCGTGCAGGAGGCCGCCTACACGGTGCTGACCCCGCTCTTCGGCGTGCCACCCGGCATCGGTCTGGCGGTGTCACTGCTGAAGAGAGCGCGGGACATCGCGGTCGGCGTGCCGATCCTGATCATCTGGCAGACGGTGGAAGGCCAACGCGCCTTCGCGACGCGGACCGGCGGCGACTCGTGATGCGCGGCGCAGTGCGGCGCCGGCACGCGAGCGAGTCGCGGGTTCAGCGGGCCTCGAGATAGCCGTTTTGCGCGAACCAGCGCACCGCGTCCGCCAGGGCCGCTCGAGCCGGTCGTGAGCGGTAGCCAAGCTCGCGCGCGGCGCGGGCGCTCGAGTAGAACATGCGCTTGCGCGCCATGCGCACACCATCGACCGTGATGCGCGTCGTGCCGCCCGTGAGCCGCGCAAAACCCTCGGCGAGGTACGCGATCGGCAGCACTGCGGCATGGGGTAGGCGCACGCGCGGCGGCCTGCGTCCGACGAGCTCGGCGATGATGCGCAGAATATCTCGCAGCAGCAGATCCTCGCCGCCGAGGATGTAGCGCTCGCCCGATTTGCCGTGCTCGAGGGCGAGCAGATGACCTTCCGCCACGTCATCGACGTGCGCGATGTTCAGTCCCGTATCCACGTAAGCCGGCGTGCGCCCACGGGCGGCATCCACGATGATCTGTCCGGTCGGCGTCGGCTTCACATCGCCGGGACCGACCGGTGTCGAAGGATTGACGATCACGACGCGCTCACCGGGCTGCACCCAGTCACGCACCAGCTGCTCGGCAAGAAACTTCGAGCGCTTGTAGTGGCCGATCATATCGGCGAGGCTCACCGGGGTACGCTCATCTCCCTGCGAGCCGTCGGCCGGCAGGCCGACGGTGGCCACGCTGCTCGTGTGCACGATGCGGCGCACGCCCGCCGCGCGCGCAGCCTCGAGGATGCTGCGCGTGCCATCGACGTTCGTTCGGTACATCTCGCGCGAATCGGGAGCCCAGAGCCGATAGTCCGCCGCCACGTGAAAGAGCGCATCGCAGCCGGCAAGTGCGCTCTCGAGCGAGGCTCGATCGGCGAGCTCGCCCCGTGCAACCTCCACTTGCAGCGCCTGCAAATTGAGCTCGCGGGCGCCGCTGCGCACCAGACCGCGGACTTGCCAGCCGTGCGCGATGAGCGCCCGCGCCACGGCCGCGCCGACGAAGCCCGTCACTCCGGTGACGAGTGCCCTCATGCGCTACTGCAGACCCACGCGCCGCCGCGAGCCACCGCACCCAGCGATCGGTGCGCGATCCGATAACAACGGGCGAGATGCAGCAGCGCGCCCAGATCGCCCGGTGCACGCACGAGCTGCCCCAGCAGGCGCATGACACGCAGCCTGCCGCCGCGATCGGCTGCGTGCACCAAAGCCTCAGGCAGCGCATCGCCCGCCGTATCCACGATGACCCGGGCGCAGACAAAGGGCAGACCGTGCGCCTGAGCCACCTCGGCGACTGCGAAGCTCTCCATGTCGACAGCCGCGGCGCCGGTCTCCGCGCGCGCCGCCCGCTTGTCTGCGATCGACAGGAGCGGCCGCGCGCTCGTGAGCAGCGATCCACAGCCGACCGGATGCAGGGCGGCGAGTGCGCCCGTCATGCGCTCGCGCCACGCGAGTGTGGTGGCGAGCGTGCGTGAGTCTCGCAGCGCGATATGCGTGGGGATGAACACTGCGCCGGGAGTGAGCGTGGGATCGAGTCCTCCCGCGAGCCCGAAGCTCGCGAGGGCCCGGGCACCCGCCTGCACGAGCGCTCGAGCGCTCTGCGCGGCGGCCGCGCAGCCGATGCCGCTCACCGCCAGCAGGGTTCCATCCGTCAGAACCGTGTAGGCGCCGGCGCGGCGCACCGGGCGGCCCAGATGGCGCGCCTCCACGGCGAGGGCCGCGACGATGCCGACGCTAGCAGAGGGTGCGGCGTTGACGACGGTACCGCGGAACTGCCGCTGTTGAGCGGCCTGCATTCAATGTGCGGCTCCGATCCGCGTCATGTTCCGGTGGGCGGCCAGGGCCCAGAGCGGGAAGTACACGCAATAGCCGTGATATTTGAGATAGAACACTCGCGGGAAGCCTGGCGCCGTGTAGGCGGGATCGCTCCAGAGCCCATCGGCCCCCTGCGTGCGCAGCAGATAGTCGATGCCGCGGTGGGTGGCCGTGGAACGCGCCTCTCCCGATGCGAGCAGCGCGAGCAGCGCCCAGGCGGTCTGGAAGGGCGTGCTCGCCGCCGGACCACCGGCGAGCGCGGGATCTGCGTAGCTGTCGTTGCTCTCTCCCCAGCCACCATCCGCGTTCTGTCGTGACTCGAGCCAGGCGACGGCGCGGCGCACGGCGGGATCATCGCTGCCGACTCCGGCCTTGGCGAGCGCGACCAGCACGGACCACGTGCCGTAGAGGTAATTGGTTCCCCAGCGGCCGAACCACCCGCCGTGCTCTTCCTGCTCGTCGCGCAGATAAGCGAGCGCGCGCTCGAGCGCGACGCTGTCCTGCGGGCGACCGACGACCGCTAGCGCCGCCACCACGCGTGCGGTCACATCGCTCGTGGGCGGATCGAGCAGCGCGCCGTGGTCCGCGAACGGGATCTCGTTGAGGTAATAATGCGTATTGTCGGCGTCGAAGGACGCGAAGCCGCCATTGCGGCTTTGCATGCCGACCAGCCAGTCGAGCGCACGCTGCACGCTCAGCGCATAGCGTGAGGGATTGCGTGCCTGGTGCATGGTCCAGGCCACCACGGCGGTATCGTCGAGATCCGGGTAATGGTCGTTGCGGAATTGAAAAGCCCAGCCGCCGCCGCGCAGTCCGGGGCGGCGCGCGCGCCAGTCGCCCGGCTCATCGAGCAGCTGCAGCGGCTTCAGCCAATCGAGCCCGCGCGCGGCACTCTGCAGAGAAGCCGGATCACCGACCTCCTGCAAGGCGAGCGCGGCGAGCGCCGTGTCCCACACGGGCGAGACGCACGGCTGACAGTAAGCGGACGACAGCGTGCTCACCACCAGTTTCTCGAGCGCGCGCTTGGCGGTCGCGCGTCGCGGGTCACTCGGCTGATAGCCAAGAACCGCCAGAACCTCGAGCGCGTTCACCATGGCGGGGAAGATGGCCCCGAGACCCCCTTCACCGTTCAGCCGCTCGAGTATCCAAGCCTCCGCACGCTGCAGCGCCGCCGCGCGCATGCCCTTTGGAATGAACCGGTCACCGGCGCGACCCAGGCGATCGAGCACGAGGAACACGCGATTGAGAAATCCGGTCCGCTTGAAATAGTGCCGCTCGCTCTCCGGAGGAACCGTGAAGAGCTCGCGGATGTCGACATTGCGCGGATTCGCCGCGCGCGGTTTGAGCGTGCACAGCACGAACAGCGGCACCATGACCGTGCGCGACCAGTAGGACACCTTCTCGAGGTGGAAGGGGAACCAGGGCGGCAGATTCATGATCTCGACCGGGATGTAAGGCACGCCGCGCCAGGGCAGCTGCCCGAAGAGCGCGAGGGCGAAGCGCGTGAACACGTTGGCACGCGCGGCGCCGCCGTGCTCCAAAATCGCCGCACGCGCGCGCGCCATGTGCGCAGCGTCCGGGCTGTCGCCGGCGAGCTTCAGCGCGTAGTACGCCTTGACACTGCAGCTCAGATCGAACCGTCCCTCGTGATAGAGCGGCCAGCCGCCGTGCGCGGCCTGTCGGGCACGCAGATGAGCGGCGATCTTTGCTTCCAGGACCGCGTCGATCTCGTCCAGGAAGTGCATCATCATCACGTACTCGGACGGAATCGTGCAGTCCGCCTCGAGCTCGAATACCCAGTAGCCCGCGGCGCTCTGTCGAGCGATGAGCGCGTTGCGCGCAGCGACGATGGCCCGATCGAGCGCCGAGAGCGGCGCACGGCTCTGCAAATTGCGCGACAAGAGCTCCGCGCGCGCCGGCGCGGGGGCGAGTGCCTCGCGTGCAGGGCTGACCTCGCGTACCGGTGAGGTGTGCTTCACTGCACCGCGCTTCCATCGGAGCGCAACGGCGCGGGGGATACCTGAGCGCGCAGCATGCTGCCCGCGTAGCCTGTGAGTGCCGCGGGCTGATGGGCTGCCACGGCGGCTGCACGGCTGCGCATGCGCACCTCGGCGGGCGCCGCCAGCGGCAGCTTTCCTGCCGCCCAGTCAAACAGCTGCAGCAGCATGCGATCGTGCCGCACCGCGAGACTGGTGAGCAGCCGTGTGAGCGCGACGGCAGAATGCGATACCTTCACCTGAGCTCCAGCCGTGAACTGCAGATTGCTTGCCAGCCGGCGCAAGGTGAGCACCGCGAGCCCCACGGCCCAGAGACAGAAGCGACGGATACCGACCTCCTCGCCTGGGATCAGGAGCGTGAAGCTCATCGCGTTGCGCAAGTGCCCGTGGGCGACTCCGATCAGCTCCAGCATTCCGGCGCCGAAGCCCTGCTCGTAGCGTCCGGGGACGAGCCGGGCGAGCTCGATGCCGTGCCGCGCGAAAACATCCTGCGGCAACCAGCAGGCGCCGTGGCTGCGATCCTCCCACATGTCCTTCAAGATGTTCGTCATCTGCAATCCCTGCCCGAACGATGCGGCGAGCTCGAACAGGGCATCCCGGTGGCGCACGACGGCGGGGGAGTACGCACAGAACAGCTCGGTGAGCATCTCACCGACCACGCCCGCGACGTAGTAGCAGTAGCTGTCGAGATCGCTCGAGCGCGCGAGGCCGCTCACGCTCGCACTCTGCTGGAAATGATGCATGCCGCGGCACATGAGCTCCACGCAATGCTGGACCGCGGTGCGCTGCTCGCGGTTCAGGCGCAGCGTGAGGCGCACGACGCGATCCATGTTGTGCACCAGATCGCGCTCCGCGGGCAGCGTGCGCTCGGTGAGGCACCCTGCGACGTCGCGCGCCAGCGCGCGCGCGTCCTCGCGCCCGCAGACGACCGCAGCAAAACGCTGCAGGTAGACATAAGTCTCGCTCGGCGAGACGGCCGGCTCATCCTCGATGGTGTCGGCGATGCGACATAGCAGGTAAGCGCTCGTGACAACGCTGCGCAACCCCGAGGGCAGCTGCGGGATGGTCAGAGCGAACGTGCGCGACACGTGAGGAAGGATTTGCTCCTGGTAAGCCTCATCGCTCGTGCCCGTCACCGCTCGTAGCTTGGCGCGAGTCATCGGTCGGGTCGCCAGTGACGTATTACGGTAGTTCCAAACAGGCACTCTAACATTTCAATCAATGAGGCAATCCTCAGGCGTGAACTTTGCCTGGGCGCCACTCCATGGCAGGCAGTCTGTCTGAGCCGGGCGAGCGTGACAAGAGCAGGCCCATTCAGAGGGTCGGGGCGGGCGCAAGACTCTCCAGGCGCTCGATTTTGCGCCATCCGCGCGGCAACACCGCGCCGCGCTGGGCACGCTGGCCGCGATAGTCCTGCAGCTCCTTCCAGGTGACCTCGCGGTGCTCCGCACCGACCCAAAGCACGAGCTTGCCGCCTGGCGGCACGACGGTGATACCGGTAACGAACTCGGTGCGCGCCGCCGCCTTCTTGGAGGGAATGTCGTACAGTTTGTTGCCTTTGCCGCGCGGCATTTCGGGCACCTCGCGCACCTCGAAGGCGAGCAGCTTGCCCTCGCTGCCGGCGACTGCGAGGAGTGAGTCGAGCGAGGGCACGGGTGCCGGCGGCAGAACCAATGCCTTGTCAGGCACGTTGAGAACCGATTTGCCGGCGCGGCGATCCGTCAGCAGCTCCTTGAAACGCACGATGAAGCCGTAGCCGGCATCGCTCGCGAGCAGCCACAGATCCTCGGGCTCACCCAGCATGCAGCCCGCAAAGCGCGCACCATCGGGAGGATCGAGCCGTCCGGAGAGCGGCTCACCCTGACCGCGTGCCGAGGGCAGACTGTGCGCCGGCACGGCGTAGGTACGCCCGGTGCTGTCGATGAAGATGGCCGGTTGCAGGCTGCGCCCGCGTGCCGCCGCCTGAAACGCGTCGCCCGTCTTGTAGGAGAGCGTGCGCGGATCGATGTCATGTCCTTTGGCCGCGCGCGCCCAGCCCGCCGTCGAGAGCACCACGGTGACCGGTTCATTGGGAATCAGGGCGCTCTCGTCGATCGCCTGAGCCGCCTCGCGCTCGATGATCTTGGTGCGCCGCTCGTCACCGTACCTCTCGGCGTCCGCCTTGATCTCGGTGGCGATGAGCTTGCGCAGCTTCGCCTTGCTCTTCAGCAGCGCCTCGAGCTCCTCACGCTCGGCGCTCAAGGCTTTCTGCTCCTCGCGGATCTTCAGCTCCTCGAGCTTGGCGAGGTGGCGCAGCCGGGTGTTGAGGATCTCCTCGGTCTGCTCGTCGGAGAGCTTGAAGCGCTTCATCAGCACCGGCTTCGGCTCCTCCTCGCGGCGGATGATGCGGATCACCTCATCGAGGTTGAGGTAGGCGACCATCAGGCCGTCGAGGATGTGCAGGCGTCGCTGCACCTTGCCGAGACGGTGCTCGAGTCGCCGCGTCACGGTGCGCGTGCGGAACTCCAGCCAGTCGCCGAGCACCTCCTTCAGACTCATCACGCGCGGTCGGCCGTCGAGACCGATGATGTTGAGGTTGACGCGATAGTTGCGCTCGAGATCCGTGGTCGCGAACAGGTGATTCATGACCTCGGTGAGGTCGACGCGGTTGGAGCGCGGCACGAGCACCAGGCGCGTGGGATTCTCGTGATCGGACTCATCACGCAGCTCATCGAGCATCGGCAGCTTCTTCGCGCGCATCTGCTCGGCGATCTGCTCCTGCACGCGTGTCGGGGACACCTGATAGGGGAACGCGGTGATGACGACGTTGCCGTCCTCGATCTCCCAGGTCGCGCGCGCCTTGAAGGCGCCGACGCCCTTGTCGTAGAACTCCTTGAGCTCGGCGCGCGGGGAGATGATCTCCGAGCCCGTGGGCAGATCCGGCCCCTTCACGAATTTCATCAGCGCCGCGGTCGTGGCCTGCGGCTCATCGAGCAGATGGATGCACGCGGCAGCGACCTCACGCAGGTTGTGTGGCGGGATGTCCGTCGCCATGCCGACCGCGATGCCGGTGGTGCCATTCAACAGCAGATTGGGCAAGCGCGCGGGCAGGATGGCAGGCTCTTCGCGCGAGCCGTCGTAGTTGGGCACCCAGTCGACCGTGCCGTCGGAGAGCTCGCTCAGCAGCACCTCGGCGTAGCGGGTGA